>OBEQ010415793.1_pt1 | contig 40570 bp, 40 predicted proteins | sample 1670901 | NCBI WGS metagenome assembly OBEQ01 (sample SAMEA104232315, study PRJEB22302) | groundwater metagenome | biome: forest; feature: aquifer; material: groundwater | place: USA | collected 2011-08-07 | depth 5.4 m | reverse complement strand
TCTAAAAGAATGCGTTACTGGCGGAACTGAAGCTAGAGATGGATCCCATACTGGTGAAAAGGGCGGGGCCGTTTCAACTTTGAATGGAATAGCAGCCCCGTCAAGGAAGAAAGAAACAGAATCAACCCTCCGGTCGTCAGAAGCGCTTGCAAGTATTTGCACAGGCCCGGTAACTATCGAGCCAGTGGAAGGCTCCAAAATTGAGACAGTTGGGGGCTGCGAGTCAGTTGCATCCGATGGAGCCACTTGCCCGCGCGCAACTTCAAGCAATTGGCTCTCACGCTGTTTTTGGCTAGATAGGTAAAACAGGCTTGCTGCCGAAGAGGCTGCAATGACTGCAGGTGAGTACTGGGCGGCATCCTGCGAATAAGAGCCCACTACGCGCAAGCTTACAACTGTTTTCTGCGTTGCACCGGCGCAGCTCAGCGAAAGGGTTGCCTGTGCGTTGGGCATTGACAGGCCGGAGCTGCGCACAAGGCAGCCGGGCGCGGCAGAGTCAAATGCGAGGAAACTAGGAGTTGGCTGGCGGGCGAGGTCGTTAAAGCACGGCACTACGCCGGAGTCGCCTGAAATTTCTGCAGTGAGGCCAGAGCAGCTAAGCGAGTCAAGTGAAATGGAGAACGGCACCGCGTCTGCAGCGAAAACAGCGTCGACGCGGAATACCACCTCCCCAACGTTTGAGCTAATTACACCGCTTGAGCCTGAAAGGCTAAACTGTTCTGTTGGCGCAGTTGAGTCAACGCACACGCTCCTAGAGCAAGTCAAGCCCGACGAGCACGAGTTTGCGCAGCAAGCCTCGTTTTTGCCGCCACAGGAAGAGAACAGCCTCTGGAGTGCAAGAGTTCCGTTGGCGTCGTTCACCTTATAAGAGGAAACGCCAGTTGAGTCAATGAAGTTGGGTGCAGTGCCGTTGACGTAGCAGCTTACAAACGCGCTTGAAGGCAGTACGCACGAGCCATTTAATGCAGTGCAAGTCCCCTTTGGAAGGAACACGCGAGTGAAGCCAGAGCCATCGTCTGTAACGTCGTTGCAGAAGGCAGAGAAAACCACGTTCGCAGAAGAAAGCTTGGCAGTGGTTGCCCGCGTCAATGCGTCAACTGCGGTTGCGTTAAAGTAGCCTGCAGGCAGGGAGACTGAAACGTTGAGGGAATTGACTGGCAAGTCAAGAACTGTATTTGCAACTCCGGAAAGTATGCCGCTTGAGTCAGACGCCTTCACTGCAAAAGAGTCGCCGCGCACTAGTTGGCCAAAAAACGCCTTGCCGCCTGCCGCAGAAGCAGCAGCGTAGAAAACTGGCGCAGGCTGGCCGGCAATCACCTTGTAGAGCGCAACGCGGGAGTTGGAAAGGAGCTTTGAGCGGAATATCACGCTGGCTTCAAGCGAAGAGGCAGTGTCTGCAAACCTCACGTCGCTAATGCACTGCGCACCGCCGTAGGAAACGAAGACCGGCCGAGTTGGGTTGTCGAGGACTTGAGAGGGGGCAAAATTGTACCTGCAAATCGTAGTGCAGCTGCCGGTAGTGCCAGTGCAGTTGCGCGCTTCCACTACGTTGCCTGCCCCGCCAGCGCCGCAATTTACAAGAAGTATGTCGTTGACTGGAGCAGCTGAAAGGTTGCGATAAGAAATGCTCACGGCAGTGGATCCGTTTGCGGCAATCGACTGCGGCTGCAAGACTATGCTGCAATAGGGGCCGCGCGTAGTCACATTGATTGCAATCAAGGGAGTGGAACGGCAGTTGAGGTCACCCATTTGCGCGTAAATTGCCTTAGAGCCTGGCGCGGAATAAGAGCACTGCGCAGTGCAGTTGCCGGAAGTGTTAAGGCAGGTCGAAACACTTACCTGCTGACCGGCGTCGGTTCCGCAGAAAAGAGTCACGTTTGAAGGGGGGGCAGTCAAGTTGGCGTAAATAAGGGTAATTGAAACAGGCTCGTTGACTCCCACTTCAACGCCTGAAGCTTCCACCCTGCAGTACTGCAAAGTGGTGTTGACAAGCGCCCTCATTACCACAGACTGTGAAATGCCGCCATTAAAAATTGGACTGGCGTAATCGACGTAACCCTGCTTTGTAACTAGAATGAACCAAGACTTTGAATCAACCAAATTAACTTGCAGCGAGCCATTGGCATTAGTTTGCCCTACAGAGAAAGGCAAGGCAGTGCCTTGCTCGAACACGCTTACGTTGGCTATGGAAAGGCCGCTGCCGGACTCGTTGGCAACGCTTATTGAAGTACTCCTGGCAACTCCAGCAGAACGCGAAAGGTGCAGTTCTATTCCACTGTCAAAAACTGAAGAGGAAAGCGTCACAGGCTCTGCGCCAGTGTCCTGCCGAGAATACCCCTCGGCATCCGCTTGGACAATCACCCGCGCGCCCACAATCAAGCCAGCCAATTGCGCAACCCCATTTGAAGTATCTGCAGTCCTAAGGGGATGCAAATCTATTGCGTCTTTAACCGTAACCGTTGCGCTCTTTGAAATAGCGGCGCCAGTTGCAGCGTCAAACAGCGACACCCTCAAGGTGCGCGTGTCGAAAGGAAGGGGAGTTGCAGTAGTTGGGGAATAAACAGTGGGAGTTGGCGTTGCAGTGGCAGTAGGCGAGGGCCGGGCGGTTGCGCCTGCAGGGCAGCCGGAGTCAAGGCACTGCAAAGTGACAATTATGATGCGCTTCTTTGAAGCGTCAGCAACTCCATCGACTTTCTTGAAGCCGTCTTTTGAAACAGCGTAAGATAACTTTTTGGCCGGCACGTTTTGAAAAAGCGCGTCGCCTCCAAAAGTATTACCAGTTGCCAAAAGCTTTTCCGCAAGGAAAAGCGAGACTTCCGCGCCGTTAACCAACCTGCCTTTAGAATCTTCGACGCTTATTGTAAGGCTGCCAGCCCTTGGAACAGAGTCCCCTTGTAAAAAAAAGTCCGGCAGCGTAAGGCCGGAAAAAATGCCCTGTGAAGCTGAAGCGAGGTCGCCGCCGTAATTTGAGTAGACAAAACCCGCGCCGCCAAGAAAGGCCAGCAGGAAAACAAACGCCACCATGCTGGGAATGCCGCTTTTCTCAACTGGAATTACAAAATACTTGTAGACCGGCAGTACCTTGTTTGCCGCGCTCATAAAAGAGTAGTAAACGTCCTCTATAGCATAGTAGAGCTTTGCAAAAAGCGACTCTGAAGCCATGCAAAAACTACGCTTGTAGATAATAAATAGCTTGCTTAAAAAAACAAATACGGCAGAAAAACTGGAAAACTGCATTGCTGGTGAAAACAATGGCTTGGCTTGAACTCATAGCGCTCAACGTTGCAATGTTCCTGTTCCAAGCAGCCAGCGGCGGCAGCGTGGCAACCCTGCTGGCATTCGTACCCGCAAACGCCCTGCAAATGCCGTGGACAATCATTACCTCCCTTTTCCTCCACGCCAACCCCACGCACTTGTTTTTCAACATGTGGGCGCTGTTCATCTTCGGCCCCCTCCTTGAAAGGACGATTGGCACAAGCAAGTTCCTGGCGCTCTACCTGATTTCAGGCATCGTGGGAAACGTGGGCTTTGCGCTGTTCTACCCCGCCACTACAGCAGGAATTGGCGCAAGCGGGGCAATATACGGAGTGATAGGCGCGCTTGCAGTCATACTGCCCAACCTGATGATACTGGTTTTTTTCATACCCATGCCAATGTGGATGGCAGCCATTGCCTGGGCAGTAATAGAATTCGTCTCCTCACTCTCACCCACGCCAATAGCCAACCTAGTTCACCTCACTGGCCTGGCATTTGGAGTGCTCTGGGGGCTGAAATTGAGAAACGAAGTTTCCAACGAATGGATACACCAATACTAGTGAAATTACCATGCTGCTGCGCCCAAAAAATCTCCATCAAATGCGGAGAGAAATAGAAAACCTAAAACCAGCACCCAAAGTAATCGTAGTAGTGGGAGTGCACGAACCCTCAGAGTCTACTTTCAGGCTCGTCGCCTCAAGACCGTTTGGCGCATCTAGCAGCCCTGACAACAAGCCATTACACGAAAAATTCGAACCGCACGAAGTTGTATTCGTAAAGTTTCCAAAAGACTACACCCCCCAAGGAGAGCTGCTCAAAAGCTACGCATTTTTCAAGACTGCTGCTAAAGCCCTGGCTAACGGCAAGAGGGTTTGGGGAGTACGTGAGCCGCAATTGGGAGAAAAACTGCTCGAAATTTTGGGGAGGCTTGAAAAAGGAACGCGGGCCACTTGGTGCGCAATGCTTGCCAGAAATGCCATCAAGCAAGCAACTGTAAAATTCCCAAAAGAAAGGCGGCTCACTGGAAGAAAGCACTTACAGGATTTGGGCATCTTCGAAATGTCTGATTTCACGCTTCCACACGGTTCCGTTCTCCTGGACCTTCACCACAGCCAAGATCGAACGCCTTACTTCATAGTCGATCCTAAGGATTCGGAGCGCATTAAACAAATAGCCGAGAGCTCGGGCACAAAAGTTTTGGTAGAAAAGGACAAAAAATACACCCATCCCGTGCTAGAGCTGACGCACCACGACGTGTTTACACACAGCTTAAAGAACTTGAGGCAAAAAATGCGTTTCATGTCCTTCTTTGTGCCACCTGAGGAAGGAAAAAAAATCACTAAAACGGGTTACGTTAAGCTTTCAAAAGACAGGTATCCAAAAGAGAGAAGGAAAAGCACAGAACTGGTGGAAAAACTGCTTAGACAAATGCTTGAAAAACATAAGGCCGAAAGCTAGAAATCAAGCATCTTCTTTTGCCCAAGCACCCTGCTTTTGCCGAAATATTCTTTTATCGGTATTTTGAGCCTCCTTGAAAGCAGCTCAAGCGCCTCACGCAAGGAAGAGAGTTTAGTCGGCGGGTTTTGCATTGCCTTGCGCACGTTCTCACGCACCTGCCAAACGCCTACCGGAATTTGGTAGCCGTCGCCAATCTCGCGGAACACAACGCAACGCGCCTGCCGCCGCATCTTAAACAGCCCCTCAATAACGCCATACCTTCCAGCGTAATAGCCGCCACCCTCAAGCTCGGCATAGTCGCTTCTCCCTTCGAAAGGCTCGTACTCTGCAACTACAACAGAATTTTGTTCTCCTTTAGTCCACACCGTGCCTGCAGCCCACGCCTCGAACTGCTCGAACTCCCACGCACCGGGCAACAAAAGAACTTCAAAGTGATTGTGGAGAAATTCTGCAGAGAAAAGCAAGCACTCGTTTATTGCAGGAAACTCTTTCACTTGCTGCAAATAATGGTCCGCAACCATCTTGTCGCCTGCAGTGATGCTCCAACGAGTTGGAACAAGCTTCTTGCTCTCTTTCTCACCTAGAATGCCTGCACTCAACACTTTCTGCAAGTAATAGACGTCAAAGCCGGCACCAAGCATTTCAGGCACCGCATCGCGTACCTTCACCCCCTCTGCGCGCAACTCATCGACTTTCTTCGGTATTACGGGGTTGCCTGCAAGCTGCACTTTCTCAATAGAGCCGGAAGGCCCCATTGGCTGGTAGTAGGAAGAAAAGTCCATGGAAAACTCCAAGGGCCTTGAAAACCGCACTTCCATGTCAACGCTCTTTTGCGAAACAACAGTGTCCTGCAAGTCGGAAAGCAACCTGCTAGTGCCGCCCACAGCGTGCTTTTTCTTGCCGCGCACAAGAGAAGAGCGCATCGAAATGATCTGCGCATAATCGAGGCCATACCACTTGGCCGGCGAGTCCATAAACTGGGCGTTGACCTCCCAAGGAGCCTCGCTGGCCGAAACAAGCGGGCCAACGTTCACTTGAGGGTAGCCCGCCCTGCCGACAAAAATGTTTGGCGGCGAAGGCCCGAATACCGTTTGCGAAATTTTGGCAGGCCGCTTCCCACCAATGAAGGAATACGCTTTCTCTAAAAGCGCCTTGCGAGTGGAAGGCTTTGGTGGAACAATCATTGCAATCAACACAAGTGGCCTTCATGCGCTATAAAAGAGTTGCTCAAGGTGGCTGCCGCAGGCTTGCCCAGCGGTTTTCGGTTAATATACTGAAGGCAAAAGCTGTGCTGCTACGGCAAAAATGCAATCCTCCGATATGCCCCCGAAATGCCCCATAAGCCCGAATCAAGCCCTGCAGACTGCCTCCGATATGCCCCGCAAATGACCCTTTTTGCAAATACTGGAATAATGGGGATTTTATATGCCCCCGAAGTAATTTCTACGAATTTGCAAGTAGGTTTGGGCAACGGTTTTGAATAAAGTTTTCGTAGGGTTTTGCCATGACGGACAATGTTTTTGACGCAAAGGACAAGCTTATGGACTCGCTTGGCTGGCAGGAAAATCCTTTTGTAAAGGACCTGAGGATCTTTGAAAAAACTTCCTTCATGAAGTATTACTGCCCGCTTGACGGGGAAAAAGTGCTTCGCTCGCTTGCCTTTGACTCAAAGGCGTGCGTGCTTGAAGGCCCTAAAGGAGTTGGAAAAACAAGCGCGCTTTACTACATCTACTACTCGCTGCCTGGAAAGGACTTCTATCCGGTGATGCTAAAGGAGCCGCCGGCAAGCCTAGAGCAATTGGGTGAGGAAACGGGCATGCTTCAGCCAAAGAACATTGTGCAGAAGTTCTTCTCTTCACTTTCGGGTGGGAAGGCAATTTCAAGGCCCCAACTTGTCGAGCGGCTGCGCGAAGTTGACAAAAAAATCGTTCTTTTCGTTGACGAGGCTCACTTGGCCCGAGAGGAAATGCAGATGGAATTCAAGTACTTGCTTGACGAAGTGCCAAACCTGCGGATAGTGTTCTCGGCGCTCGGCACAAACAACTTCCCTGACTCGCTTATGCACTTGGTTGGCGAGAAAAACGTGTTTGCGCGAAGGGGCTTTAACAAGGACGAGATGAAGCGCATAATCAAGCACAGGATAGAGGCAGTCGGGGGAAAGGGCAGCACGCCTTTTTCGGAAAGCCATTTGGAAGCGGTGCTTTCAGAACAGAATTTGCTCAGCCCACGGTATGTTTTCGATGAGCTCAACTCAATGCTCGCAAAAATGGCTTTCGGAGAAAAAGAAATGGCTATGCCAAAGAAAAAAGAAGGCAAGTCCCCACTGGAAGAATACGTTAATCTTGGAAAGGAAAGCAAAAAACACGTTGAAGCGGAAAGCGAACAAGCGCAACGGCAGGAAGAGGATGAAGGGCAAGCGGAGGAGAAAGAGCACCCGACGCGCTTGAGCGGAAGCGACCCGATTGTAATGGCGGCGCGCACGCGCTCGCTTGGGATAAACACTGCAAACGCCGACTGGTGGGCAGTGCTTACGCCAAGCCAGCAGCAGATAATGATGGAACTGATTTCCCACGGAAGGGAGCTCTCGCTGTCGGAACTGTGCAAGGCAACGGGCCTAGGGGAGAGCACGGTTTTTAATTGCCTCTACCAGCTGCGCGGCGAGGATGAAAAGGAGTTGGAGCGGAAAAAGGAAGTCCCCTTCCCGCTTGTCAAAGTAATCCACAAGCAAGTGGGAGGCAAGAAGAAAAACTTGTACCACGCGGAAGGGAAAGTCAAAAACCTGTTTACGATGCACTGAAAGTTGAAACTACAAAAAAAAAGAGGAAAATAGAGGTGGAGCAAATGCAATGGGGAGAAATGACTTTTGGGGAAATGATGAGCCAGCTCAACGGCAACACTGCCTACAAGTTCGAAGTAGTTGAAGGAAACGTCCAGCTCAAAGTAGACGGGCTGATGGGCTCGCTAAAGAGAAGCTCTGCTGCAAAAACGGCTAAAATTGCTTCAAAGAAAGGCGGCAAGGCAAGGAAAAGCAGGAAGCGCTAGAGAAAAGTAGATAAAACATTAGTTGCAAGAAAAGAAAGTTGAATTCGAAAGAAAGCAAATTGAAGGAAAAACCGGGTTTTTGATGCGGCGTGGGAACTGCACCAAAAGCCCAAAAAACGCTTTGGAAGGCCGTGGGATGAGCGCAACCTTTGGGGGTTGCGACTCAGACACAAACGTTTGGGCGTTTGTGCTGAAGCCAACTTAAGCGTAAAGCATAGGGGGTGGGTTTTAGTGAACAAGCCAGTGTTTTCTCTGTTTGACATGGACGGGATGCTGCGCAACGCAGGCGCAGAGAGAGTGGACGAGCACGCAAGCAGGAAGCTAAGCGAAATACTCGAAGACTCTGCAAAGGAATTGATGCACCGGGCGCGCGTGCTCGCATACTACGCGGGAAGAAAGGACATCACGCGAGACGACATACGCCTCGCTGCGCAGATGGTAATGGGCTAATGGGCGAAATGCACGGCATCCACCGTCTACTTGCCCGTATCGCCTAAGTGCTCCTTGAGATATTTTCCAAGCACCGGCTCTCGCATAATAAATTGAGGCAACAGCTTTTTTTGCAGCCTATCTGGAGAAACGTTTTTCCAAGGTATCTGGCCACTCGCAATCCCATAGACTACTGAATGCCTGTAACCCGACCTCTTTGAAACTTCGTTGACGCAATCCAAAAGAGAAGCTGCACCAATCGCGCGCTGTTCTCGTGCAAGCGCAGAGTGAATAGCAGCCCATTTGGCAACTCGATTCAGCAACAACACATCCGTTTCCTTCAATTCTCCTTCTGCGCGGGGCAAGCGGAGCAGTGCCAACCTCAGTTCATGGTGCAAGTAAGGCAGCCTCGCCTGCTCTTTCAACAAGTTTCGTCCGCGCTTTGAAAGATAGGCTTCCATTCCAAAGCCCGATTTCAGGCTTCGGACAGAAACCAAGCCAGACTTTTTCAAGCGCAAGAAACTCAACTTTGTGCTGTGGTCTACCGCAAGCCCGTCAGGCGAGCCAGCCATAATTCCGCCACGAAATTTGATTGGAAGGGACAACTCTGAAATTTTTTGAGGCTTTTGAGAAAGTCTTGAAAGAACGTTCCAATCCAAATTCCACTCCGGAATAGTTTCGGCAGTATTTTGGTGGCAGGCGTGAACCCACTTGTAATAAGTGCTTTCGGCGGCAGGCAGCTTGTAAGTGAGCCCCATCAAGTCGAGCACGCCTAGGGTGTGGGTTATCAAGGCACGATTTCTTCTGGTAACCGGCAACTCCAGTTGTTTAGCAATTTCGGCTGAAGACATTGCTTGCGGAGCACGGTGAAGCAGGTCGTGAACTCTTTTAGGCAAATCTTGTTTCAGCGATGAATGCACTTGAGTCAATGAGCCAATAAACAAGCCCCCTTCAACGTGCTTATTTGCAGTGAGAAAGCAGTTCACCACGGGCAAAAGCGCTTCTTCCGAGAGGCCCCTTTCAAGTGCAAGCGCCGCCGCAACGTGGTTTGCATGAGGCTTGAAACCAATCGAGCGCATCACTGAAAGCACCCTAGCGCGTGCGTTCCAAGCCGCCAACTGGCTGCGCCTGCCAGATCGAGCCAGCTGCGATATCTTCGTTTGGTATTTTTCTATTGCGCGCGCAATTGCTGCTGCGTCTTTGGGTGAGGCGTGCCTCTTTTGGCTTGTCACGCGGGAACCAAATCGTTCAAGCGGAAACTTTATTGCATCTTGAAAAGTAACCCTGCCTAGTTGCTGCACAATGGCGTGCGAATCTTTGTGATGAACATGAGCCATATGCACAAAATAAGCCGCATCGGGTATAAAATGCTGCTCAGCGGCAACGACTCTAAGCAAGCTGCCCTTTCAAAATCTCTCGGCACTTTAAAAGGAACTCTTTCTCCTTTCCTGCGGGGAAGCTTGCTCCGGAAGCAATCTTGTGGCCGCCGCCCAAGCCTCCAATTGGCTCTGCAGAGCCGCGCAATGCTAAATTCAAGTCAAGCCCTTTTTCTACAAGTTCCTTGCTTCCCCTGCCGGAAGCCTTTGTAAAGCCCGTTTCTGGCTCTATTGAAAAACCAATTATTGGCTTTGTTCTTGCAACCAAGCCGCTTCCAAAAAAGTTGCCTATAACCGAGCCAATAATGGTGTCCTCGATTACGCCGCGGCCGTCAACGAAATAGAACGCGCCCAAATCCTCAAAATTCTGCTTAGCATAATCTATTCCCTGCGCTATTGCCCGCCGGTGGCCTTCCAGAATCGAGCGCGCTGACTCGAACGCACCCGGCTCTTTAAGGCAGACGCTTATTCCAAGCTGCGCTTTTCCGTGCCTTCCAACTGCGTTTAGCAGAGTGGAAAATTCGCTTGAGTCGAACAATTCACTGTCGGGTGACTCGAAAGGGAATTCGTATACTTCGCCAATAAGTGAGAGCACGACTTGCTTGTCAACTCCCTTCTTTGTCAAGTAAAGCGCAAGGGCGCTCACCAGTTTTTTCTTGCCCTGCTCGCCCAAATCCCTGTAGCGCAGCCAACCGCCTTCTTTTGTGAAAGGAATGCCGCTTTCTTCCAAAAACGCCGCGCACGCCTTAGGGTCGCCAGTCAAGCCAGGCAGGAAAGGCTCTGTGGAGTAAGATAGGAAGTAAACTAGCCCGCGCGAGTGGCGGCCGACAACCTTCAAGTCTTTTTTGAGGTCGACAAATCCGCTTGCAACGCCTTGTTCCAGCATCTGCCTGTTGAGCCCCACAAAGCCGCCTGCCCCATTGTCCTGCATGTCACCGCAAGCACCAACAACTGCCAGTGGAGAAAGACCTGCGCAGTGCTTGTGGAAGGCAAAGTAGGCTGTTGAAGCGCCCGATGCAGTGACGCCGCCGTCAAGTCCGAACAGCTCGGGGTTTACTTGCAGGAAATTTTCGTGCTCCAAAAGCTTTTGTGGAACGTGGTGGTCAAGCACTGCAACTTTAAAGTCTGGCAAGAGAGGCTCTAAGAGGGCGAGCTGGCCTGAGCCCAAGTCGGTGAAAACAATGCAAGTCTTCTGCCCGTCGTTGGCAGAAGCATCCATTTCTCGTGCGGTTTGCGCAACGAGCTTCACGCCAGGCGCGTCAAGCCTCTTTAAGACAACTGTCTGAAAGGGAATTCCTGCGTTGCGCAACGCGTTTGCCGCAACGCCGCCGCTGGCAATTCCATCGCAGTCGTGGTGGTGCGCCACTACAACGCGCTTCCAACAGAGTATAACATCCCCTGCGCTCTCGGCGCACGCAATGAACTGCGCTTGCTTGTGTAAATCGGCTGCAACTTTGTTGCCGCTAGGTGTTTGCATGTTATTGCTTTTGGCTGGAAAAATAGTTAATTACCTAACATGCCAAGGCTAGATGAATTGGCCTTAAACTAGCGGGAGTATTTTTGTGAAAGTTCTCCTACTAGGGGAAGCATGAGCTTGCCTCCCTTGTAGGAAGTGTAGGCAAGCGAAAGCCATGAGAGAATTGCAACTAATGCAAGGATGGTCGAAAGGCGCGTGCCAGTCATCGAGGCGCTAAGCAAGGCTGCTAAAACCAGGAAAACCAGCGAGAGAACAAGCGCCTGCAATGAGTTGAATCGCACGGATTTGCTGCTTGTTGCAAGGAAAGCCACTGCAGCAGCTGCAGAGCCAACTATTGGCGCAATTTGCACCAAGTACACAATAGCGCTAACCGTGTTTCCATCTTCAAGCGTGTGCTTGAGGCTATGAAAATGCTTTGAGTTGCTTCGATGCGTTTTTGCCATTGCCACCAATACGCATTACTCTTTAAGAGTTTTTAAAGCACTTAGAAAGAGAGTTACACAACGTATTGCTCGCCCAACTCAGGCACAACCGTTTCAACTTTTCGCGCGCCCGCCTGCCTGCCCCGGTTGCAAATCCTTTCAATGTCTTGCGCCAGCTCGTCGCTTTTGGTTCCCTCACCGTGCAAGACAAACACTTTCTCCAAGTCTTTGATGCCTTTTGCAAAGTCAACTAGCTGGTCGTGGTCGGCGTGGGCGGAAAAAGACGACTGAGAGACCTTCAAGTCAATTTGGTAGACCTGCCCTTCGATGGTAATTTCCTTTGCACCCTCCAAAAGCGCCCTTCCAGGCGTTCCCTCCCCTTGGTAGCCGACAAAAATCAAGGAATTCTTCGAATCATTGCCCAATTCCCTCAAGTAATGCAAGATAGGCCCGCCGGTAAGCATCCCGCTTGTAGCAAGGACGATGCAAGGCCCTCCATCCACCACGTCGCTCCTGTCCTTTGTTTCCGGCACGCGGTAGTGCTCGCTTTTGAAAGGGTCGTCTTCACTGGAAAGAATCCGCAGCTGGATTTCCCTCTTTAAGTAAATTGCGTTGTGCCGGTAAATCCTCAACGCTTTCTTGATCATGCCGTCAAGGTAGATTGGAACTTCAGGCAGGGCTTGGCTGCGCATGAAGCTCTCTAAAGTAAAGAGTATTTCCTGCCCCCGTCCAACAGCAAAAGTCGGGATGAGCACCTTGCCGCCATTGTCGAGAGTGGCCTTCACTTTTTCAATAAACTGGCTGGAAGCTGCCTTAATGGAAGGGTGCTTGTCTTTCCTAGAGCCATAAGTGCTTTCAGTGACTAAAACCTGCGCAGACAATCCGGTGCGCGCAGGTTCGAGCAGGCGCGTCTCGCGCAAGCTCAAGTCGCCAGTGTAAAGCAGCTTCTTTTCCTCGTTCAATTCCACAAGCGAGCTTCCCAAAACGTGGCCGGCCTGCTGCAAGCGCACGCCGAACTTCTCCCAGCCCGCCTGCTCATCGTAATCGAGCATCTCAGTGTTTACAAGCAGCTTGTTGACTTGCTTTTCAGAGTAAGGCGCGCTGCCGCGTTCTTTTGCAATCTTTAGGTAGTCTGCCAAAAGCAGCTGCATCAAGTCGCGCGTGGGCTTTGTAAGGAACATCTTTCCACCATAGCCCATGCCGTACAATGCAGGCGCGTAGCCAGAGTGGTCGAGGTGCGCGTGCGACATAACTACTTTGTCAAGCGACTGCACTAGCTCCTTGTCAAGGAGTGGAAACTCCTCCTTGTCGCCTGATAGCTTGACTCCGCAGTCAAGCAGCGTGCTTGCCGCCCCCTGTACGTGAATGCAGCTTCTGCCCACTTCGCGGGCCCCACCAAGAAAGCGTAGTTTCAACCAAATAACTTCCAAAAAAGCGCTGGAAACCAGGAACGGAAGGAAAGGCAGCCTCCAAAACCCGCCAAACCGGTTTTCCAGTGCTTGAATAGCAATATAATGGGTTTTAGGGCTAAAAAAGGTATAGGAGAGGCAATTGGCAGAAAAAGAAGGGCAACAGGAAGACATCGAAGCGCTAAAAACAAAACTTGCAGTATACCGCAAGCTTGTAGAGCGCTACAGTGATGAAATAAGCCAGGGGGAGCAGAAAACCATTCCAGAACTAAAGGAAATGGTCGCGCCCAAAGACGCGGCAATACGCGAAGTGAAAAGAAAACTTCTGCTAGAGCTCGGCTTTGCAGACGAGCTTGAAAAAGGGGAGAAAAGCGGCAAGCCAGAGCGTACTATTTCAAGCGAACCCGAAGGAAACCACTACAGGTTTGAAAAAGACTTCCTGCCAGCAGCGCAAAACGCGTATTGTTTCACGCAGTCGCTGAAAAAAATCCACCACGACCTGCCAGTGAGCTTTTGGCTAAAGCCCCGAGAAATAATTGATCTTGGCGCAGCCGACACCTTCGACAGGGCAATCTTGCTCTGCTCGCTGCTGCAAGTCCTCGGCTGCCAGAACGCAACCGTGCGCGTGCTGGATTTGGAGGAAGGCCTCAAGCACCCCACAGTAGTCTTTTCTTACAACGAAAAGCAGTACTTGATGGACCCAATGCAGGAATGCTCTGCCTTCACCTACCACGGCAATCTCGAGGAAGTTCTCAAAACCTACACTTACGAAGGGAAGAAGGCGCTCAAAAGCTCGTACGAGTTCAACGACAAGGAATATCTCGAGTTTGAATAAAACATACACATGAACAAAGACAAAAAGGAAAAAACAAGCACGGTTGCCGAAAATCCCTTAGAAAAAATATTCGGAATAACTAAGGGAAAGCTTAAGCGATCGGCTCAGGGAATTAAAGACGAAAATAGGGCTGATGAATTTAAGGATGAAAAGTGAAATAAAAAGAATTTAGGCAATTGCGGCTGCAAATCAACCCGCAATTTGCTTGACAAACGGCAGGTTAAGTTTCTGGCCCTTGAAGCTCTTGAAAGCCGAGTAGATGAAGGCGACTGCAACTGCCAAGCTCAACAACGGCACTAGCACTGAAAGGGAAGCCCGCACCAAAACTATTGCCAAAACAGTGAACAACAGCGAGAAGAAAAACGCCTGGATTGCGTTATGCCGCACGAACTCGTCTTTAACTGCAGCGTAGGCCGCCATTGCAACAACCAACCCAGCAATGGGAACCAACTGGAATAGGAATACAATTGAGCTTACAACCCTTGGAGTAAGCCATGAAGGCAAGCCCGCAATCCCCTTGTTTGAAGCAATTCCACCAATTTTTTTAGCCAACTTAACTACCCCCAAAACTCATACCGGCAAGCCCATTTTCCTCATTGCGTAAACGTAGTACCCGTCTTTTGCCAAGTACCTTTCCTGCGAGGCGCTTTGCAGCGAACTCACCCTGCCACGCGATTCCTTTGCTATTTCAGAGAGTTGCGCTGCAAGCGAAGGGTTGGAATCCTGCAGGGAAGCTGCCAGCGCTTCAAGCCTGTCTGCAGTGCCGCTTGCCTGCGCGAGAGCTTCCTTAAGCTGCGCCGACTCCTTTTTCTCGCGTTCCTGGTTGGCGCCAAAAACGTTTAGAACTGAATAAGCCAGGCCTTTCCCTACAGCGTCGGACTTTACCAGCGAGTCCTCCACTTGCGAGGCGCGCTGTATCCCAACAGCGTGCTCTTCAAGAACGCTCTTTGCCTCAGGGTCGCCAACAGAATTTGAAACCGCCTTCAACGCAACTACCACTCCACCCAAGTCAGCGTAAGAGTTTGCCTGCGAGGGCTGCTGCAACGCCATGTGAACGTAGTCCACATCCACTGATTCTGCGCACCCTACTGCAGCTTCGCGGACTTTCTTTAGCAAGTCAGTTGAAACTTCCGCGTAATACACCCGCACTCTGGTGCCGCCTGCAGTAATTGGCTGGAATCCCCGCACGGTTGCGCCAGCTTGTTCAAGCTTGGCCGCGCAGTCAGCACCCCTTTCCTCGGGCACGCTTGCAACAACGCTTACCGCCTGCGACTTGCTCAAGTCAACAACGTCCTTGTACCGCTGGGCTGAACTGGAAACGTCGGAGCACAGCTTTGTGGCATACCTTTCGGCAATCTGCCGCACTTTTGCAGGGTTGTTGAACTCGCGCGACTTGATCTGGCGCGCGTCGTAATAGCGGCAGCGCTCGTCTAGAAGCACCCTGCAATCCTTAACGTCTTTTGAAAGGCTCGAGGAAAGCCGCAGTGCCTTCTGCGCGGCTACCTTGCAAACTCCCTCCTTGTTGTCAACGCTGCGCTGCGAATCAACGCCTTTCCTCTGCAGGCACGCGCCCACGAAAGTTTCCTCAGAAATCTGCCCTCCCTCGCACTGGCTGGAAGAAATCCCAAACGGGTTGTCCCCGCCTGCGCCTCCAGAGGCGGTTGCCGTCTCGCACTCGCTGCGCTTCTTTTGGTAAGAAGCATAGCACTCTGCGCGCGCACCCCCACCAAACAACTCCCGGCCTACAAGCAAGCCAGTAAATGACTTTGCTGACGCGCTGGCACTGCAAGACATTGAAGCGGAAACGGAATTGTCAGAGGGATTCGAATCTCCAGGCGCGTTGAAAGTAATTGTCGCGCTAGTAGTGCTCGCACTGCACGGAACTTCGTTTGCAGCGCCAAGCTGGGTGGTACCCGTGCCTGCAGCTATTGTGGAACTTCCAGGAGTTCCGGAGTAAGACCAGCCGCCGTTGGTTGAAATAGTGTAAGTCACGCCAGTTGCAGTGCCGCCTGGGTTGGAGAAGTACGCTGACGCCTTGTACGAAGTCGAGGGAGCCGCGTTCTTAGTGAGAACAAGGCTCGAAGCCACTATGTTTGGAGGAACTGGAGTGGGAGTTGGGGTAGTAGGCGTCGGAGTGGAAGAAGAGCAGGAAGACGCCGACTCGCAGCCGTTTGAAGGGCTGTGGTCGCAGTCATAATAACCGGCGTTGCAGGAGGAAATTACGCAAACGCCGGCCGAATAATATGCCTGCGCGTTAGGCAGGCTGCAAGCGGATGGGTTAGGCGTAGGCGAAGAGGAACTTAGAGTGGGCGCTGGAGTGGAAGAAGAGCAGGAAGACGCCGACTCGCAGCCATTAGTCTGAATCGCATCGCAATTGTAGTATCCGGCATTGCAGTAAGAAACAGTGCAAACTCCATTGTACATATATCCTTGGCCATTAGGCACGCTGCATGGGGAAGAAACTGTTGCGCTGGGATACGGCGAACCGGAAGCATAAGGAGATGCTGAGGGGTAAGGCGTGCCAGATGACTGCCACTGGCAGTAGCCGCTAGAGTCCTTTACCCTGTTGGGGCCGCACTCGCCGCCGCACACGCTGGCGGCAAAGTACCCATTCATTGAATAATAGCCATTCTGATACGTGCAGGCCGTCCAGCTTGACGAGTACGGATCACTGGTTGCCGGCGGCTTAAAGCACCCTAGTGCAACGCACGAAACGGTGGGAGTTGCCGAAGGGCCATAGGTGGGGTTCCAATACTCGCACTGCCCAGGGCAACGGCTGCCGGGAGGATAGTAAGTCCCTGAAGGAGAGGCAGATGGATACCCTGAAGGATAGGGTGAACTGCCAGTTGGGTAAGCCGAAGGATACCCGGAAGGATAGGGCGTGCCACTAGGAGAATAAGTCGGGTAAGGGCTGCCGTACGGCTGGGCTTCACAAAAGCCGTTGGCGTTCTTCACTTTGTTGGGCCCGCACTCGCCATTGCAATCGCTGGCTGCAAAATATCCTTGGGTGGAAGAATAGCCGTTCATGTTCTTGCACACAAACCATCCGCCGGGATCGTTCTTGAAGCAACCTTGAGGAATGCACGAAGCGGTTGAAGTGCTTTGATAACTGCCGGGAGCGGGAGAACTCCAGTACTGGCACTGGTTTTGCGCGCAATTGTTCCCGGAAGGAGAGGGGGAAGGATAGCCCGAAGGATAGGGGCCAGCCGAGGGAGATGGATAGACAGTAGGATAAGCCGTCGGATACCCGGAAGGATAAGGGGTTGGCGTGCCACCGGAATAATCCGACTGGCAATAGCCGTTCACTTCCTTCTTGAAAGGCCCGCACGCGTTGGAACATTCGCTTGGCTTGAAGTAACTATCACGGTAATAGCCCGCATATTCTGGCTGCACGCCGTAAGTGTTAGTTGCAACTGCAGTGCTCTTCCGGCACACCGACCAGCCGTAAGTATCCGGTATGCAAGTGTTTACAGGAATGCAGGTTTGTTGGGAAGTCCGGTAGGCCGAACCACCTGGGGAAGGCGGTGAGTAAAGGCAGCCGCTTGCGCAATTTACGGGAGTCGGGTAGGGAGAGGCAATGCCAACTGGATAAGAGTCCACGCCAGCACACGCTTGGGCAATTGTCCTGCCGCCAACTTTGTTGAAGTAATCGGCTATGGCTTGCCGCTTTTCAGCCGCGCTTGCCGGCCCGCACTCGCTTTCAGAAAAAGAATTGTCTCCATTCATGTCGCTGCATCCAATGCTGACCTCCCCACTCCCACTGCCACTATTGGAACAGGACTCGCTCACTGGCCTGCCAAAAGGAGATGTTGGGCTGGGCGTACACTGGCCGCCGCGCGCAACAGGCACTTTGGCGCACGAAGCGAAGCAAGAGTTGGAGTAAGTGTTTCCGTCAGAACCGCAAACCGGCTCGTAAGATTGCGGGCAAGTGCACGCTCCAGCCTGGTCTTGCACGCACTCCCAGGAATAGCAGCTCCTGGCAGAATCCACTCGCCTTTCAGAATGCGCTCCAAAAGAACATGCGGGGGAAACCTGTTGGTTGCACGCCGGAAGGTCTCCTGCGCCTACAAACGAGCAAGTTCCCTTAGTGAAGCAAGCTCCAAGCGGGCACCTTCCCTTAGCAGAATCCTCTTGCGAGCACTGCGGGCACACCGTCTCCCTGTTGCAAATCTGCCCTGCAGAACAATCTGAATTGGAAGAGCACGAAAGCTCGGGCCCGGGTTGGGAGCCGATTTTTTCGCAAGACAGCCTTTGCGCTTCAAGCGCAGCGGGATCGCAAAATGCGCGCTGCCCGTCACCGCCAGCCTTGCAAGAATCCTGCAAATACTTTTGGTTTGAATAATACTCGAACTTGCACTCCTCTTTTACCTTGGAGCTGTCATCGGAAGAGGAAAACTCTGCAACGCACTTGTCGTAGAGTGAAGACTCCGTGTCACCCGACTGGAAGAGAAGCTGGTAAGAAGTTCCAGGAATGGAAATCGAGTTGCTCTTTAGCGCATCCTGCCCTGACTCGCCTTGGCAAAAGCTCTCGGGGTTTTCGCACTCGAGAGGCTGCGAAAACTTCACTATGTTGCCAAACCCAGCACGCGCCTGCACATCTAAGGCAATCTTGTCAACAAGCTCGGCCTTCCCCTCTTGCGTCAAACAAGACTCGTCAACGCTAACCCCAAGAGTCTGCTCCACACTGTCCTGGCCGGAAGGGTATAATTTATCTACTGCAGCAGGGCCAACCAACGCAACGTCGGGAAGCTTGAGGGCATCCTGGTAAAACGCAGGCGATTTAAAGCGCGCGTCGTCAAAACTGCCAACTGACGCAAGCCCAGCAGTTGAAGCAGCCGCAGCGCATCTTTCGGGGTTGCTCGAACAGATTGCAAGGCACTCGGAAAGGCTAGAGCAGCCCAAAACCTGCATCACTTTCTGCTGGTCGAGTGAAGAAGCGCCCGGTTGAGCATTAACAGCTGCGGAAGGCTGGCTTGGCGCAAAAGATGGCTGGGAAGGGCTTGCAACAGGCTGCTGTTGCGCTGGCGCAAACATCGACAAAAAAAGAAAAAACATCAAAAACGCGCTTGCAGCCTTTCTCAAAAACAAATCCACCCGCCAAACTGAATCAAAGCAATTCAAGCACACGCACATTGTATAAAAAACTTGCGTTAGGCGGGAATGAGTAAAACTAGGCAAAGAAAACGAAAATAACTTGGAAAGAAAAAGAATTTAGGCAGTTGCAGGCGCCGGCTCGCTTTGCGGCTCGCCTTTAGCCTCCCTCTCTGCAGCCGCTTCCGCGTCCATTTCCTTCTGGTAGTCGCTCTTTTCAAGCGCCATTACTTCGGAAACGTCGAACACTTCCTTTAGCTCGGTCCTCCAAACTTCCACTCGCGCAATCGGGAAGATTGGCTGTAGCTGGTCAAACAACTCCATTGAAATCTTGTTGAAAAGAACTGCCCTGATGAAATCGCCTAGGTCCATTGAGGCGGCCTTGTTTTTGAGTAGCTTGGCGGCAGTTGCGCGCAACGCCTTTTTCTGCGAAACGCTGCACTTCCCATTTGCAATGATTACAAGCTTTGCCTTGAAAGCAATCCCATCCTGCGAGGTAAGCCACATGACGTAATCAATTGGCGTTCGGCCCCTTCGGGCAAGCGTCCGCAGGTATTCCCTGGCAACAGTGTGGCCAATGAACTTGGCAAACGCCTTCTTGCCCTCGATTTTAGTGATCCTTAGCTTGATTGAAGTGTAAACGTGGCTCAAATCACGGGTGATTTCCTTTAATGGGAGTTGTATTACGCGGTTCATCAGCGAAGCCTCGTCCTGCGCGGGTACTTCAGCGCACTCAATGTTGTTGAGGAAGTTAGGTGCAACTACCGTATACCAGCTCTTGGTCTTCCACGTGTCAACTACTTTTTTCGGTGCGCCAGCCATTTCAATCACTCTTGTTAAAAGTTTTACTTAACCAGCAAGGCCGCCTTTTCGGGGTCGTACTTCCAGTCTTGCGCAAGCTTGTAACCACGGTAGTATTTTACAAGCCGCCTTATCTTGGACTCGGTCCTGACAAGCATTGCCTTGTTCAGAGTGTCCTTCTTGCGTATAGCCAAATGAGTTCTAAGCTTGACTGCCTTTTTGATAAGCGAAAGCAAATCAGACGGGTACTTGGGCCCGATTTTGAGCTGCTCGAGCACCTGCGTAATCGTTTTTCCAGCAAGCGCCTTGAAAGAAGGGATTCCGTGCGCATCTCTCAACAGCTCGCCTATTTGTGCAGGCGTCTTGTCTTCCTTGCAGTATTTTTCAATCAGTGCAATTGCCTCTTCCTTAGTCGCTTCCACCCAAGGCGGGGCAGACTTTGAGGGCGGGCGTACAGAGCCGCTTTCTCCCTTCCTTCGCGAATGCATTCTTGCCATTAAAGCACCTAGATTACAAACTCAACTGCAAGCTTTTCCCCGCTTTCAAGCGTAAACTGCTCTATCTTGGCTACTTGCCTCAGTTCCTCGTCGAACAACTTGAAATTAGGCAATTCGCTTTCAGGCGCGGTTATCTTGGCTGCAGAAATCTTTTCGTTTAAAGCCAAGCCACGCGAAGCCTTGAACTTCCTAGCTTCAGATAGGACAAAATGAAGGCTTGCAACATTATTTTCCATCCCCTGGTTTATATACTCTTCCGAAGCCACCGGCCAAGCCTGCGAGTGCAAACTGCCCCCCTTGTGGGCGAACAACTGCGAAAAAATCTCCTCAGGGACGAAAACCGCAAAAGGAGCTAGAAGCTTCAGCGTAGTCAACATTGCCTCGTGGAGCACAAACTGCGCAGCCCGCCTGCTCTCTGCAGTAGCTTTTTGCTTGCCGTCCTTGTCATCATACACCCGGTACTTCACTTCCTCCAAGTAATAGTCACAGAACTCGTGCCAGAAAAAGAAGTGAATTGCACTAATTGCCGCGTAATAATCGTAAGAGTCCATCCACTTGACAGAATCCTTTACAAGCGCATTGAGCTTGCTTAACACCCACTTGTCAGGCATCCTCAAATGCATTGCAACGTCTTCGTAAACAGTTTCCTTGTCGTATCCTTCGCACGCTTTTTGCGTGAATTTAGCGGCATTCCACACCTTGTTGAGAAACGATTGGCTGCGCTCAACGTCCTTGTAGGAAAACGGCCGGTCGCGGGCAAAAGCGCCGCTTAGCGCCGCCCACTGGCGCAACGCGTCAACGGAATATTTCTTCAAAAGCGCGTCTGGATCCTCGAAGTTGCCGGCCGACTTGCTCATCTTCTTTCCATCGGTGCCCAGCACGCTTCCGTTTATCAAAACTTGCTTGAAAGGCGGCTGGCCGGTTAGAGCAAGGCAGCGCGCAATAGTGTAATACGCCCAAGTGCGGATGATTTCCAAGCCCTGCGGCCGCAAAGAAGCCGGATACACCTGCTCAAACAAGTTGCTGTCGCCGTCAGGCCAGCCCGCAATTACAAGCGGTGAAATACTAGAGTCAATCCAGCAGTCTGCAGTGCTCTGCTCGCCTACAATGTCGCCGCCGCACTTGCACTCGGATTTTGAGAAACTCTCTTTAGAGGGGTCGACCGGAAGCTGCTTTACAGAAGGAACGTATACTTCCCCGCACTCCTCGCAGTAGTAGAAAGGCAGCGGCGTTCCGTACACTCTCTGGCGGGAAATCACCCAGTCAAAGTCGATGAACTGCGCCCAGTCAATGAGGTACTGCACTGAAAAGCCTGGAATCCACTCCATTTTCTTTGCAGCTTCAATAATTTTTTCACTCGATTCCTTTACTTTGATGAACCACTGGTTGGTTGCAAGAAAGTCCACTGGCTTTCCACACCTGTCGTGCGTCTTTATTACGCGCTTGAGCTTCTCCTGCTTAAGCAACAGCTTTGCATCCTGCAAGTCTTGGATTATTTTCTCCCTCATTACATTAATGGAGAGCCCATCCAAGCCCGGGCCGGCGTTCTGTATTTTTCCGTACGCAGACCAGGCCTCAATTGTAGGCAGCTTGTGGCGGTAAATCCACTTGACGTCGTCTTTGTCCCCAAAGCTGCAAACCATTACAACCCCAGTTCCAAACTCCTTGTCAACGTCGCTATCAAAAATAATTGGAACAATTTTTCCGTAAATAGGCGTTTTAGCGTGCTTGCCAGTCAGTTCCTTTGCGCGCTTGTCCTCTGGATGAATGAAGACTGCAACGCAGGCGTGGAGAAGCTCCGGCCTAGTTGTTGCAATCAAGAGAGGCTCACCCGTCTGTTCTACAGTGAATTTAAGCGTGTTTAGGAAGGATTCGTGCTCCACTTCCTCAGTCTCTGCCTTGGCAATGGCACTCTGGCAGTTGGTGCAAAACAGCACCGGGTGGAGCTTTCGGTAAACCAAGCCTTTCTCATACATTTTTAGAAGCGAGTACTGCACCCGCCTGTGGTAGTCGGGGTCCATTGTCCTGTACTCGTACTTCCAGTCGGGCGAAAAGCCCATCTGGATCATCTGTTTTTTCATTGCCTCAATGTTTTGCAGCGTGAACTCTATGCACCGTTTCTTGAACTCTGTCCTAGGCAGCCTGCCGAACTTCTTTTCGACTTTCACTTCAGTTGGAAAGCCCTGGCAGTCCCACCCTTGCGGGTAGAAGACGTTGAAGCCCTGCATGCGCTTGTAGCGCGCCGCGAAATCAAAGTAGGAGTAAGAGAGCATGTGCCCCATGTGCAGCGCGCCGCTTGTAAAAGGAGGAGGCGAGTCTATCGAGTAGACGGGCTTGTTTGACTTGGGATTGAAGTGATAGATTTTGTTTTGTTCCCAGTCCTTAGCCCATTTTTCTTCCAATTGCTTAAAAACCAGTTCATCGAGGGCCATTAGTATTACCATTAAACAGAAACTTTTCAAAGCTGTGACTTAGCAGTCCACTTGAGCTTCCTTGCAACGCGCTTCATCTCAAGAGAGCGGCGGCACTTCCTAGAGCAAAAATGGCTTGCCTTGCCCATCCTGTTAAAGGAAGTAAAGCCCGTTCCAGCAGGGTATTCGCTTCCGCAAAAAGTACATTCAGCCATTTTTAACACCGTTTTTACTTAGTCTTGATTGGCTTTGCTTCCCGCTCTGTTTCAAGCAAGATAAGCGTGTCACCCATCCTAATCGGGCCTTTCACGTTCCTTCGAATCACTCGGCCAGCATCCCTGCCGTCAAGGATCTTGCACATGATTTGCTTAACTTCCCCAAAAACGCCTGTTCGAGTGACAATTTCAACTACCTGCGCGCGAAAACCCATTCCGTAAGAGGGTGGTGCAAACGACTTCTTCTCTTCAGGCCTAGGCGCTGCAGCAGCTTCCTGTTCTTTTTTGCCAATTATCTTCTTTTTTCCAGCCATCGTGTATCACAATCACAAATTCAAACTTACGCCTTTACTTCTTCCTTTGCAGCTTCAGGCTTCTTTTCCTCTGCCTTTACAGCTTCAGGCTTCTTTACTTCCGCCTTTGCAGGAGCAGCCGCCTTCTTTGGCGCTTCCTTCTTTACAGGCGCCTCTTTCTTTGGAGCAGAGGGTTGCAACTCCCGTATCTTAGTTAGAATGCTTCGCAATGCCTCTTCGCCCGCGCCCGCCTTACTAACTGCTATTGCAGCTGACGGCACTGTAAGGCCTGCTGCCTTGCCCAAGCCCATCTTGTCGGGCACGAAAGTATAGGGAATGTTCTTTTCAGCACACAAAATCGGCAAGTGCATTACAATCTCTTCAGGGTCAATGTCTTCGGCAATGACTACCAGCTTGGCGTCGCTTCGCTCGACTGCCTTTGTAACTTCGTTTGTTCCCTTCCTTAGAACGCCCGCGCTTTTTGCAAGCTCGAGCATTTCAAGCGTCTTTCTCTTCACTTCGTCGGGAACTTGAAACTTGACGTAACTCTTTGCCATTCACAACACCTCAATTAATCATAGGCTTAAACGCTTTCACCAATCCAGCGTATACAAAAACAAGTGAAAGTAACACAATAAGAACGAAATAAGTTTAAATAGGTTGCGAGGAGCTACCTGCATCCAACTTAAGCAAGTCTCTAACCAGTGAATCGAGTTGTTTCAAATCCTTGTCTTCTAAAACACCCATTTTGCGCAATAACCTAGTTTTGCTCACTGAACGTATTTGTGGAACAAGAAAAACACTATCCACTTCAAGCCCGTTCAGTTTACTCGAATTTACGCTGTAAGTGAATGGAAAACGAGTAGAAGTTTTTTGAGAAGTAGCTGGAATTACTGCTGCCATTTGAAAATGCGGCGAATCACCCATTATGACTGCTGGTCGAGCACCTTCTTGCTCGTGTCCTTCCCCGTCGGAAAAATGGACAACCCATACTTCGCCTTTTGCCACTGCAGGATTCTGCAAAAACTCACCAATCCTTCAACCCATCGCCGCTAAGTCTATCCCACAACTTGTTTTCCTCTCTAAGCCACTTTAGATCTTCTTCAGTGGGTTTGAACGTAAGCTCCTTTGCCTTCGACACGCCAACTGCCAAATCCCCGTCTGAAATGAAGGGCTTTAGTTTTTTCACGCGCTTGAATGCTTCATACGGCTCTAATTTTTCCTCGTCAGTAAGGTACAGATAGGTTGTTCCCGCTTCCAAATGAGCTGCCTTAAGCCCAAAAATTTTCTTTACCTCTGCAACTTCCTTTTTTTCTGTGGAAGAGAGCTTGCAACCAGCGTCAAGTTTTGCAAGCTCCTGCTTATGCGTGAAAAACTGGTCAGCTAAACCAATCGAATACGGCCCTCGCGCGTTCAAGGCAAACTTGAAGCCACAGTCCACGCCCACTTTTTGCAGCAAAAACACTAGCTTTTGCATTCTCAGCCGGTCTTCAAACTCGCTTAGCTTGGGATGAAAATCCATTTCCTTAAAGCAAGCCAGTACTTTTTCAAATCTTTCGCTCATTTTACCAACCTCGTAATTTTAGTGAACTCCTCTAGCCACTCCCTTACTTTTTCAAATTCCTTTCTTCCATCTTGCGTAATCCAGTACAAGTCCATTTTCTTTTTTTCTAAAGCTACTTCACTTTTCTTTACATAACCGGTTTTCTCTAGCGCGCGGAGGTTGAAAATCAACACGCCGTCCGACAAGCCAATTGAAGCCTTCAAGTCACGGTACAACGCCCCGTCCGGCCCTAAAACATACAAGCTGGCCAGTATCGACAGGCGAGGGAAAGAAAAAAGGCCAGAATTCAAGCCCGACGCCGCATCCAACAACGAAGGAAGATCGCTATGCATAACAAGTTAACAAAGCGACAGTATAAAAGCTTTATTATTTATTAAAATATTAAAGTAAATGACAAAGTGAAGGTGAGGCTACTTATACAAGTATATTATAAATCAAACACACATTTGATAAAGAATATATGTGTTTGATTACTAAATGCTATAGAAAAGCAGTATTGGTGCATCAAATGCGGTTTCATAATGTTTTATCGGAAGTTGCAGGCAGCCGCTCGCAGGCCAAGGTTATTGAAACACTGCTGGGCGTGCCCGGAGTAAACTATACTGGCCGCGCGCTTGCACTTAAAGCACGAGTTTCCCAATCCCAAACCAACAAGGCGCTCAAAAAACTACTTGAAAACGGCATGGTTAAGACAATTCGAGCGGGTTCTGCGATAGTTTGGTCGGCTAACTTGCAGCACATACTCGTCAAGTGGCTTATGCCGCTATCCAGCGCAGAACGCATGATTCCGGCGCTCATTGCACAAGAACTTGACAAAGAAATAGGCTTGAAGGGCAAAGTTGACAAGATAGTGTTGTTTGGCTCGGTTGCTCGAGGACAAGAAAGGCCAAACAGCGACATAGACTTGCTGGTTATCGTACGCCACGCCAAGCAGAAGGATGAAATTCGCAAGAAGGTCCTAGACGTTTCCTTCCGCTTGCTTGAAGTTCTAGGCAACCCCTTGACTCCAGTGACATATACCCGCCAAGAGGCAAAGGAAAAAAAGGACTCTGCCTTAATGCATAACATAAGCAAGGAAGGCATAGTTGTTTACGACGGTGAATAGCCTTGAAGGAACTACAGGTTAAGAAAATAGACAAGCACAAGTACGCCAGTTACTTCCACAAGGCAGGCTCTTTCTATCAGGCAATGGAAACCGCTGAAATGGAGGAGAACTGGAATGGCGCGAGCCTTGCTGCAGTGCACTGCGCCATTTCATCGTGCGACGCGCTTACAACTTACTTTCTTGGCGAACGTCTGCCGGCCAGAGGCACGAGGACGCCGCAAGCCTGCTAAAGAAAATCACCAATGGCGAAGTGCAAGAAAAAGCCAGGCAATTCCTCGACATCATCGAACTGAAAACCTTGATCGAATATGAGCCGGACGAGCCCAGCGAAACCCAGGCCCGCCAAATAATCAAGCAAACCCAACGCTTCCACAACTGGACAAAACAACTACTACCGAAATAGTCCAAGCAAGCTCGGTAGATGCACCCGGCAACTCACCGAAAAAATAAGTAAAACGCCTTTTCCTAGGCCTCCCGCACGTGGCTTCACAGGTTCAGAAAAGGGCTTACAATACTTTCAGCCCAGGAGTATAAAATTGCTGCTAAGCGCTACTGAATCTTTCCTTCCTTGCCAATTTGAATCGTCTTCCAAGTTATTGCTTTTGACTCAAAAGCAGTTCGGATGCTTTCGTGCAAATGCCTTTTCCCTGGCAATCGCCTTTCCCAAAATAGTTGCCCTCAACCATTGTTTTGCACTTTTTATTCTTGCTGCTGCCCTTAAGTTGTATGTAAGGAGAATATCGCATGCAAGAACTAAACCAAGAGAAAAAACGCGTGCTTGAAAGCACGGGCAATGTGCTTGTAACCGCCAACCCCGGCACTGGCAAGACTACTCTGCTTGCCCACAAGTACTTGAAGCTGCTCGAAAGCGGGGTGAAACCACAAGACATCCTCTGCCTTACTTTCACCGACAAGGCACGCAATGAAATGGAAGAGCGCATTCTCAAGCTGGTAAAGGAAGCGGGTTTGAAAGTTGATTGGGCGGACTTGAATATCTTCACTTTCCACGCCTACGCGCTTGATGCAATTGGCGAAGACAACATAGTTTCCTCCAACCTCTTGCGCTACTGCATTTTCCGCTACCTAAAAGAGAAAGAAGTGTTCACCTACTCTGACGGCTACCTCCTGTCCGACATCGTCCCTTCAATGGAAGGGCACATTAGCTACCTCAAGAGCTTTGGCATTACGCCCGAAAAGATAAGCCTAGGGCAAGTGCAGGCACTACTTGCTGAGACTGACAAAAATACCAAGGCCGAGCTGGACAAGTTTGCCGAATATTTCCTCGGCATCTACCACAATTACGAGAAGGCAAAGAAAGGCAAGGGAATTGACTATGCGGACATGCTTTTGAAGTTTCTTGCACTCCCAAAGTGCAAGCGCTTCAAGCACGTTCTGGTGGATGAGTTGCAGGACGTAAACGACTTGGAGGCAAACATTGCCTTAAAATCGGGGGAAACCTTTTTCGTTGTCGGCGACAAAAAACAGGCTATCTTTGGCTTCCAAGGCGGCTCCATCCTAAACTTCGGCAAGTTCAGCAACTCCGACAAATTCATACTCGGAGGCAACTACCGCTCCACTAACGAAATACTCGACTACGCCAAGCGCTTCTTTCTCTCAAAAACCAAAAACCGTTCAGAATACGAGTCTGAGCTGCAAGCCCTGGCAAACCCAGATGCACCGGCCTCGCAGAAACCAGAAGCCTACCAAGTGGAGAAAGACAAGCTCTACCCAGCCGCCTGCCAGCTGGCCAAGCAACTTCTTGAACAAGGCCTGGAAGTGGCAATTATTGCGCGCTCAAACAGCCAGATAATGCGCGCTTCAAAGGAACTAAAAGCTCAGGGAATACCACATTCCTCCACTTTCTTTGGGGGCTCTGGCGAGGCAAAAGAACACGCAATCCGCTTCCTTAAAGGCTTTTTCAGCGACGATGTAAACGACTTGAAGGCGGCAATGTTCACGCCCTTCTTTCCCCTCTCTCTCAAAGAAGCTTTCGAGCTCGCCGCGTCAAAAACTTTCAGCCTACAGCAAGTATGCGACAAAAGCCCTGGCTTTAAGCAGTTGCGGGAGGCTGCCAAAAACGTCGAGGAAGTAAGCAAAGTCTTTCGGGAAGTAGTCTTCCCAATTTCAGTAACTTATGGAAAAGACTACTTGCTTGCAGCCATGACCGTCGAGAAAGCTTTCAGCGAAGCCCTGCGCGTAATAGAAAACCCGAACCTAGACAATGTGACCGCCTTCCTCAACTCCTCTGACTTGCTTTCCGACGAAAGCGGCAAACGCCAGAAACTCACGCTCACAACAGTACACAAAGCCAAGGGCCTCGACTACGAAGCAGTCATCTACCTGCCCTCAAAACCACTGGGCAAGACAGACTACCAAGACAATGTAGTGGAAGCAATCCTGCAAAACAAGGGAATCAACGCCAAAGAAGAACTAGAGGAGGAAGCGCTTCGCATCGACTTTGTAGCCCTCACGCGCGCCAAAAACCGCCTCATCCTGCTAGCAACAGACATAGACGATTACCTCAATGAATTCATTGAACGCAAGGAAATAGACCCGCAAGAAATCGAGCACACCGACTACGCCGAGCGCGCGAAAAAAGCCTACGGGCTATTCCTTGCCGGCAACACTGCCAGTGCGCAAGAACTGCTTGCAGAAAAACAGCCTTGGCTCATTGACTTTGTCAAAAACCACTTCGACAAGCTCAACCACTTGTCTTACTCAAGCCTGCGCACCTCACCCTACGAGTACTTCACCGACCGCATCCTAGGCATCAAGGAATCCTCACCCGCAATGATTCTCGGCTCGAAAGTGCACGCGCTCGCAGAAAAAATCATTAAAGGCGAGCGCTACACCGTTGAAGCCGATGTGCAGCCATTCGAGCAAGGAATCAAGGATACGCTGACGCAAGTCAAAACCGAATACCCTGATGTAGTCGGGACTGAAATAGGCGTCGAACTCCCCCTCGCACGCCTAATGCCAACAGGCTTCGACATTAAATTCAAAGGCAAGATAGACGCAGTATTCCGCAACAACCTCAACTACTTGCTGCTTGACTGGAAGACAGACAAAGACACTGCAAAAGACTCGGAGCACCGCCGCCAGCTTGAAGTCTACAAGCGCGCCTACGCGGCAATAAACAACATCCCCCTAGAAAACATCAAGGTGGAGATTGCCTTCATTGGCTTGAGAAAGAAAATCAACCTTGGAACGGTTGAAACCGAGCTTGACGCCGCCCAGCCGCGCGCCACTGCGTTTGCGACTTTCGAACGGCACGCCAACGTCGTTCTTGCTTGGAAGAAAGACCCCGAGCTATTGCTCAAGCAATTGATGGAAAAAGAAAGTGACGAAATGCTTTGGAAAAGCATTGCAGAGCAATATTTGAAGGAGAAATAGAAGGAAGTGAGTTAAACGAGTTTACTTGACGAAGCATTTTTGGTAATTGACACCGAGACAACCGGGCTAGACCCTAAAATTGATCGAGTCGTAGACATTGGGGCAGTATTGCTCAGGAACGGCAAGATTGAGAAGACTTGGGAAACAACCATCAACCCTGGCATTCCCATTCCGCCTGAAGCGTCTGCCATTCACCACTTGACTGACGACGACGTGGCGGCAAGCCCTAGCTTGGAATCAATCAACGAACACTTGTTAGGCTTGGCGGGCGGTGTTTCGGCGATTGTGGCGCACAACGCTGAATTTGACCGCTCGTTTTTGCCAGTTTTTGCAGAGCAGCCTTGGCTGTGCACTTACCGGTTAGGCAGGCACGTTTGGCCGGATGCTCCAGCCCACAAAAACCAGGTTTTGCGGTATTGGCTGAAACTAAACGTTGACTTGGCTGGCAAGAACACTCACCGGGCCCTTCCTGACGCATTAGTTACTGCTAAAGTGTTGGGCGCAGGAATTGATTCGTACCTTAAAAATGGCGGTGAGGACAGCCTAGACGCGCTCAATAAGTACATCAGTGCACCGGCTGAGGTTAGGAAAATGGGTTTCGGAAAGCACTACGGGAAACTGCTTTCGGATGTCCCGGAGGACTATTTGCGGTGGGCTTTGGGAAACGTTCCAGATATGGATTCGGACTTGAAGTGGACGATAAAAAACATTTTGGAAAAAAGAAAATAGGTTGCTGAGTTACGGGCTTTTTGCAATAGCAAATCTAATCACGATTTATTGCCGTTTTCTGATGCCTTATTCGGAGTTTGCATATAATCTATGACTATTTCAATAACGCCTTTTACTGAAGAAGTGCAATCCTTGAAAGACAAATGATCAAGAACATCGATAGTATGCTTTCTGATCGTTTCGCTAATCAAAGCGTGAATGAAAGATTGAGTAGCCGCTTCAACATTCCCAAAGTCCAATATTACGTGTTTACCTGAATCAAGTGCTGGTTCAACTATCCTCAGCCGTATTTCCTTGGCCTTATCCTTATCTTCGGCAAACGACCCGACTTCCTTTGACATTTTAATTATTATCTCTTCTTTCATATGAATTTCGCCCTCTTGAATCTTCTCTTGTCCTCAGCATCTAAACGATATACTTGGCGAATAAGCCCAAGCAATTCGGAAAAATCCTGATTTTCATCTACAGAAATGTCCACTCCAACCGCAGTACCTTGCCAGTTTGGCAAACTAGTTTTCATTGAATTTTTATCTTTGAGGGGATCTGCATACAGCCTAACCTTTTCTTTAACTGGAGTCTTAAGAAGTTTGTATGCAGCGTTTCCACTGTAAAACAGGAAATAATCCTTATTTATTTTAGCAATAGATTTAATGAAAAAAAGCCCTGCACCTGCGTTTGTTTCAGTTCCACCAGGTTTTGTAGTAGTACCCGTTACGCCAGGAGTAAGCGCGAGCCTAATTGCATCTGAATCAGTTTCCGCAGAGTAAGCAAAATTAATGGTTTTTTTTACCCCAACACCCGTATCAGCAACACCAATTGCCACGCGGTTACTTTTTTTGAAAAATTGGGCACAAACAAATCCACCAAGGGGAGACTCGGCATGCTCTATGACATTTCGGAGCAATTCGCTCACTACATATTTTATGGCCTCTGCTTGGTTTGGACGTTCAGATTGATGGAGCAAAGGAGATAAATCCTCGATAAATTTTTTAAGGGTTAACGAATCTCTTACGTTAGTCAACGGTATAAATCTTCCCGCCGGCTCGTGTTTTTGAATAGGTTTGCCCCCATCTAAGCCAAGAATGTCGAACAACCCCATTCTTACCAAATAGCCTTTCGACCTCGGAGAAACCGCATTACAAGTGATTGTTCCATTGTTACTTTTCACCCGACTTGCTAGTGCTGCAGTCATCGATAGTACGATTGGGTGAACTGCCACCCAATTTGGGTTTAGCGTAACATCGAGTCGAGTAGAATCATCCGTGCTAATTGACGCTAAAAAAGGGTCAATATTTCCTACAAAAGCGCTGTTAGGCAAATGTATTCTCATGCTACCTCAATTTTTACCGGGATTCCCGGTAAAAAGTAGGGTCACCGTAGTTAATATTCGTTCGTTTTTAGAGAAGTAAGGACTGCAATTGGCGTAAACAGACTCTATTCAAGCCACCTACTTCGTCTTTTGACGAAAACAAGCATTGCGGGCATGGGCTAACTTTGGATCTTGCCTTCCTTGCCAATTTGAATAGTTTTCCAAGTTACTGCTTATTTCAGGAGTTGCCTTGGCCAAAACAAGTAATTTTTCTTTCATAGGTGAACTACCTCCTTTCCGGAAAGCTCCTCCAAAGCCTTTGCTAAAACTCCCCGGTGGCAGCAGTTCTTGTCAGACTCAAAACAAAGCAAGGCAACCCTTTGCCTTGAAACCAAGTCAGCTAATTCCCTTGTTCTTTCCTTTCCAGAAGGCAGTATTTCCCGCTTGTAAAACGCAAACAATTCATCGTAATCCTGTTGCAACTCCAAGTTTTTCCTGTATTCTCCGGGAATTCCCAATTCAGGGAAATGAACGTAGCCTATTCCAACTGACTTTAGTGAACTGACGAGCTTCGACTTGGTGAAAGCGTAGTTCATGCTGAAAGGATTTTTGCGCACGTCCGCAACCACTTCAATCGAATTCTGCACCAAGCAATCAAGGAACGAATCAACGTCCTTTCCTTCATAGCCAATTGAAAACAAACCCGGTTGGCTTGGTTGCTCGCTGTGCTCGACAAGCCTACTCAACACCGTGTATTGAGGATAGTTTGCGTAAACGTACTCAACTGCGCTCTTACTATTTGCAAACCGCTTTTCAACTTCCAAAAAAGCATTTTGTGCTGCTTTCGGCAGCCTATCAGCTAACTTCAAGCCTTCCTCTGAAACAGCCAAGTTTTGCTTAACAAGTCCCCTGCTTTGCAAGTCGGCAAGTTCGTAATCAAAGTTTTTTGAATAAGGGCCATACTGGTAAGGGTAGAAGTTGTAAAACTTTACTGACTTTGCCAAATCAGTTTCCTTCAGCGTAAGAAAAAGCAGCTTGTCCAAAAAAGTCTTTGTCGCGCGCTTGCCGCTAGCAGCTAGCGCACCCAAGGCATACAACAAAACCCGCTGTCTCTCCCGCAACATACTAACCATTAACAAAAAAACAGCTTTTAAGCATTAGGAGACGTGGTTGCCGGTGGCTGCCGGTGGCTAACAAACAACTGAACAGCATTTCTCAGCAATCAACCGCTATTTTTCCTTCCTTGCCAATTTGAATTGTCTTCCAAGTAATCGCGCTTGTTTCAATTGCGTTTTGAATGCTTTCGTGAAGCGCCTTTTCCCTGCTTGTTTTAGCCGCATTGTCTAAAAGCAGCACTCGCTTGACGTTGCTTTCCTGGTTCATCCCATCAAAAACAACGAAGTCAATTGGGTCAAATAGCGTCTTCACGTCTTGAGGGAATATCTTGCGCTTGGCAAACAACGGAACAGCGGCGTTGAGAATCTTCGGCCAACGCCTTGCCTTCTCCCTGGCAATCGCCTTTTCACGCATCTCCTTGGCGTTTTGCTCAAAAAGCTCCAACTTCTCTTCCCCTAGCTTAATTTGCTTGTCCAACTCATCCATCCAATCAGGCTTGTAGGCAGTCTTGTAAGACACGCGCACGTCGTTTAAACGAAATATCTCCTGGCAATGCGGGCAAGAGCCGAAAATATGCCTCTGCTCTTTAAGAAATTCTAGTACTTGTTCTGCCATTTTTTAGTACACCTGCAACTCAACTTTTCCTTGCTCAATTACTTGCTTTATTTGCACTTGTCGTGGACTCAAGCGCGCGTCGCCAGTCTTAATGTCAACAAAACAAAGTTCTTCGACTTTCGAGTTTTCACTCCAGCCCTTGAAAACCAGGTAATCAATTGGCTCGAAAATAGGCCGACAATCAGTCTTATTGAAAGGAAATCCTTCCAAGGCAGGCGCAACTTTCTCCAAAACCTTGCCAAAATTGACTTCAGTTGACTTCTTGGCAGCGCCAACCGTCGCTTTTTCAATCATTTTTTGTAGTTTTGCTTTTGCGTCAGTAATTTCAGTGTTTTTTGCCGTAATGAACTCCAGTGCAGCAGGCGAAAAATCCTCGCCATAGAATAACGAAGATTGCGAAAGCGAAAAACTCTCACTGCAAGAAGGACACTCCGCAAACAAATGCGCGTCACTAGAAAGAAGCTTCAGAAGAGGCTGAATCGAAGAGGAAGGTTTTGACATAATTATCCACGAATCGAGTCTTCAACAAGTTGACGTTCTTCGGCAGTCAAACCATATATGTCATAAATAGTGTTATCTAATTCTGCTTGTAACTCCTTTGCTCGTTGTTTAAGCTTAAGTGTAAGGTCTGTTTGGTTTTTTGACTCCGTCTGAATTTCAATAGTTATCTTTTCAAGTTTTTCGGATAACCCGGATAATTTATTCACAAGTGTTTCGGTCGGGATAACTACCGGAATAGGCGCTAGATATTGAGTATTGTATTTGTAATAACCTCCAGAAAACATTGGACTTATGCTTCTGATAAAGAAGTCGATTAGATTAGAGTTCAATAAAGCAAGGAGAAATCTGTAAAAACCCGTTCGAGCGTATTCGGGTTTAAGCATTATTCCATAAACACCTGCACTGCCGGAAACAAAAAAGTGTCCCCCATCATCGAAGACAAAATTGGATTTGTCTGACAGGGCAGGAGTTAGTATTTTAGGTGCAGAAAACCAACCTGGATCACGCTGACACCACACCTCATACCACTGTTCTCTACTACCAGAAACGATATCGTCCATCAAATAGGTCCTAGCCTGAAGTTTTCTTTTTATCTCAGGTTGATTTAAGTAAGACCAAGTCTTTGAATATTTACTTTTCATCTCATCAGGAGATATTGCGATTGTTTTACCTAAATGCTTCTCGTGGGGATAAATAAGAAAAGTGTTTCTAAAATTAGTCACCCACCGCCTAACATCTTTTCCAAACAAGTATGGCCTAAGTAGAGCCTTATCAATCTTTGAAAAACGAGAGTCGTTAGACCTTATAACGTATTCTTTATCTGCGCTCGTTTGTACGCCTGTGAAGATTCTTTCAGAAAGCTCACCTAGAGTTAGATTGCCCTTATGTTTTATTTTTTCTAAGATTTCTGAAGATTTTTGATTTGTTAAACTCCAGTTATTTTCTGACAAACTAGATTGCATAACGCCATATGATTCTATAAATTCCAGCGATAAGTCTCTCGTTAACGCATTTGCTAATTCGGCTATTGCTTGTGACTCTAGCGATTTGACCTTAACATATCTTAACTTATGCTGCGAGTCTGGCTTGGACTTCTCAAATATGATGATACTTGGATAAGTTGTAGCATCTGAAAAGACCTTAAGATCGCCAAAATCAATGAAAGCTTTGATTGTAACCTTTTTGGAAAGAAGACTGCGAATATTTTTTCCATATTGCGCTTTTAGATAATTGCTAGGTGTAATGAATCCAATTATTCCACCTTCCTTTACGAGTTGAAAGCTTTTTTCGAGGAATAACAAATAAACGTCAAACTTTCCAGAAGCATTTTTATGTTTTACAAAATATTTTCTTTGTTGTTCGTCAATATTTTGTACTTTAATGTAAGGTGGATTACCAATTATTACGTCAAATCCGCCACCTGCCATAATTTCTTTAAATTCAGTATCCCAATCAAACGCACGAGTATCTTCGGAAAGATTTTTGTCTATTAGGGAGTTACCACATTTGATGTTTTCACGTAGATCGGGTAGTCTGTGCTTGGTTTCGGCTGCTTTTAACAACAGATTCAGCTGCGCTATTTCCACTGCTTTTGGATCAAGATCTACGCCATAAATATTGTTCTTAAGAATAGTAATTTTTCTAGTAATTTTGGCTGCTTCGCTTTCAATATCTAGTTTTGTTTGCGCATAGTCTTTGTCACGCTTCTTGTAGTATTCATCAATAGTGTCGAAAGCTTTCAACAAAAAGGAGCCTGACCCACACGCCATATCTAGAACTTTGAGTTTCTCAACTTCATTTGGTTTCTTTTTCTTGAGTAACTCACCAAGCGTGTTCTTAACTATGTAATTGACAATGTACGTGGGCGTATAGTAGATTCCTTGTTCTTTTCTGTGAGCTTCCTTGCTTTCGACCTTAGCTCGTTTTGCGGTTCGACTGAGTATGTGACTCAAATATTGCTCGTAAATGTTGCCCAAAATGTCCGCATCAATTAGCGAAAAGTCATAGTGAGTTTGCCCATCTCGACTTTGGTATAGCCCGCGAATAACTTCGGCTAAAACTTCTTCGTCAATCTCTAGAGTTTCGCACAAGTGTCTTTGGCCCAGATCCATCGGATTAAAGGTGAACAACTTGCTGTTGTAAGTTTTGTCAAACTGCAGGTAAATCTCTTTGAGAGCAACAGTAAGCTTGATTTTCTTTCCTTCTTCGAATTCTCTCAACTTTGGCAATAACGTTGAAGGTTCTACTTGCCGGTCTTCAGTCGTCCTAATGAAAATTAGTCGGTCAATAATACGCTGAACTGACTCGTCAATATCACTTTCGGACAAGTTTTTACTTGAATTATTTTTTATAATATTCTTTGAAAGCACTTCACGATAGTGCATTAACTCCTGCAAGAGTTGTTCGTCTACTTTTATTTTTCGAAGCTTTTTCCCTAAGCCCGTAGCTTCCTTGTCAAGTAAACCCGCCTGAAACGCTTCTTTAGAAAGCCACCATAGCTTTTCAAAATTCTCAATAAACTGTTCACAAGATAGCCGAATGAATTGGGCATCGGCTAAAGTCTTTCCCTTTACTTCAGAATTATAGGCCACTAGAGTTTGAAAGTCGGTTAAGACTGCCCAAGTAGTCCCCTTGTGCCAGGCATAATTGATTGCCTGTTGGGCGTCTTTTATTTCATCCAAGCCCTTGTTGGCTGCCTTTGCTTCAAGAAAGAATTTCGGAATGCTGTTAATCCTAAAGGCATAGTCGACTCTTCCTTTGGAAATGCGATCTTCATTAGTTACCTCATCCGAAGCCTCGTTGTTTTCAACATCCCACCCTAAAGCGCGAAATAGGGGTGTAATCAAGTCTTTTTTCGTGTTCTCTTCATTATAGCCTTTAACGCGGCCGCTGGCCTTGATTTGATTAAATTTCTCAACCAGTTTTTGTACTTGAAGCTTGGCTTCATTTTTAGAGAAGGTCATCAAATCATAATAGCCCAGCTATGCTTAAATTCGTGTGCAAACTAAAATAATAGGTTAAAGTGCCCGCGCCTCAAGGCGTGGGATTTCTCAGCTTAGTGCATTAACAAGGAATGCTTTGTAATATGAAACAAAATGCAAGGACGGATAAACCGTTCAAAACATATGGCGCAGTAAGAGAAAAATAGGCAATATGAATTTACGGGTGGGTTTTTGGGGTTAAATTTTTCTTTTGAAGAAAGTGTAGTCGTTTTTGACCTCATCGTCGCGTTAGCCCTTATGCTATGGGGTTTAGTTCTGCCAATTTATCGCCCTGAATTAGGATACTTAACTTTTTTTGGACTTGGTTTCTTCGTGATAATATTACTAGTGGTCACCAAATATAGCTTCGAATTTTCTAGGACTGGTCTTCGAGCAAAACCAGTCCCTAAGGTTCAAGAGATACCATTAGAAATCAAGCCGAAGGAAGCCCCTAACCTAGAGAACTCTGAGGGCAAAAAATGAAATTAAAATACGTGGCATTATTTGTGCTCGTACTCTTTTTGAACGCTACTGGCGCACAAAATTCTGGAACTTTAACAATAGATGATACATGTAAATCAGTTAATTCCTATTTCAGTGATAAACTTACCATAGCGGGGGATATTTACAAAGTTTCAAGAACCCTAAAGATTCTTACCCCTCCGAGCCCTTACTTCTGTATAGATTTTGTTTCAGAACAACCGAGTACTATATGGAATCTCAAAACCTATTTGAACGGAGTTGAACAAAGCTATGCACTATCAGAAAATCGAGCGGTTATTCTACCTAATGACATAGTTCAAATAAACAAAAAACTTAGCAAGTCAACATATGGATACTCGTCTGAAAACCCATTTTGTTTTGACTTGAACAAGTCCACAATCAATACCATAGATGTAAATTTTCTATCGACTGGAAAAATAAAAAAGGCAGTTCACATACCGATAATCGAAGTAACTATTCCTACTGATTTCGGAGATTTAGCATTTCCTTTTGATGCCAGGATAATTAGTCAACCTCCAACTTCAAACGGCATCGATAATTGGGGGGATGGGCTACAATATACTGGAATTTTTGAATACCCTTCAGACTATGAGCCGTATGCTTTAGGGAATGTTACTGGTCGCGCTCTGAGTATAAAGGGGGTATTTTTGACTCGGGCTAACGGTTCTTCACAACTTGTCGCAAACATAGTAACAAACGCCCCAGTTAGCCAAGAAATTAAAGTCTTCTCCTCAAATACACCTAGCCAAGCTAGTCAAGTAATCATTGGACCAATATGCGCCACGACAACATTTATGCCAGTTTATGTTATCGGCCTAAAACACTCAATGTTTAGCCTTCTACTTTTTGGTCTTGCAATAATCTTATGCACTATAGTCTTGTTGTTCTATTCGAATGAAACTAAAAAACACGAGGGCTTTTCAATTCTGCTAATCATACTCGGAATTCAAGAAGGCATAAGCCAGCTATCACCCATTTCGAGACCACTTGTAATAACTTTGTTTGATTTAGTAGTACCCTCCGCCATAGTACTTTTGTTTGCGCGCACATATTATCGTAAGAAAAACAGGTAGACTATCGCGCGGTCTTCGCGTAACTGGAAATAGATTTGTTTTTACTAACCTACACCTCGCCACACCAGCGCGCAATAGTGGGATCGAACCTACTCCGGCCACTCGAAAAACTTATGCCAGAAATTATACGCAAGTCGCCCTTTTTCCTCCAGCGTTGAACAGTATGAAAAACCCATATTTTTAGTCCAGTATAGAAAAAGGCCATTCCAACTATTAAGAAAATTGTTTCTGCAACGACTATTACAAAAGCGATTAGGAAGTTTTTGTCCAGCCACTCTTTTGCCAAATAATACGCAACGTAAACCATAGCGATTAAACCAAACCCCACGCCTAGTCTAACGCCAGATTCTGCCAAACACTCGTCATTTTTATTGCACTTTTTCATTTCCCCACCCACAATACTCGCACTTCTCTGCTTTCTTCGGTTCTTCTCCATTCAATACTTCCACTGCTTTTCTGAACAAATTCTCCGCGTGCTCTACGTTTACTGTCATTTTCACTAGTTTTGTGTTGAACACGAAGTCTCCGTTTTCCAGTATCTTTTCTGGAACGTAGTACAGCAAATATGCGTAGTCTTCGGTTTGGTAGCCGTTTTTTCTTAGCAGGAGGTTGTAGCAGTTTAGTTGGTCTTGGTAGTAGTGTTCGTCGCCTTCTTTTACTGCAAAGCCCTTTGTTTTGAAGTCGAGTACGATGAGTTTGCCATCTTTTTCCAAAATGTTGTCTACTGCGCCGCGCAGGAGCACTCCGCTTTGCTCGTCTTGCCAAGTTATCCCCTTGAAGTTGGCGCGCCAAATCATAAGCAACTTCTCGTCGTCAAAGAGCTTGCAGTCAAGCCCCTCTTTCTTCAGCTCCGGCGGAAGCGCGCCCAATCGCATGTAATGGTCAAAGTGCTTTTTCAAAACTCCATCTACGCCAGAGGGGAGGGAGGGGAACGCCCCGCGCGGCCGCGAGACTTTCTTGACTAGCTTTAGCCAAAAACAGCGCGGGCAGTTTTCCAGCAAGTTAAGCGAAGAAGGGGAGAGCTTGAAATTCAAAAACAAACACCTACAGCTTTTAGGGTGAAAGAGAGTTTATAATGAAAACTAGGCGTGGGTTGCCGGTGGCTACAATTCTTCTGGAAAGACTGTTTTGACGTATTTTGAGGCATCTATGCGGAGCTTGTGGTCTAAAGTTACAAGAACTGCGTCGCAAGCGCGTGCGCCTGCAACTATGGGAATATCGCTGCGGTCGGCAAGAACAATGCCACTTTCATGTTGGGAATTCGTTGAAATTATGCTGCATTTTGAGCGGATTTCGTCAACAGCGTGGTTGACGCTGTGCTGATTTAGGCCACGCCGAATCAGCACTCTCCTAAGCTCCTTCAATGCATAAGTACTAGTAAATTTATGGTAGCGTGGGTTGAAGAATGCATTTATCGCCTTAGGCGACTGGCGAAGATATACCGCGTGGAGAATGGAAGTGTCCAGAAAAATCTTCAAGAATGCTGCTCACCTTTTTCGTAAAGCTCCCTACGCACCTTGCGAACGTCAGAAACTATTTGTTTGCGTGAAAGCTTCATTGGATACTCTTTCCAAATCTGGGCTGCAACGCTGTCCTCTATCAGCCGCATCTTAGTCAAGCTCATCTTATCCTCACCAACTACCTCTAATTTCAAGGGCGTGTCGGCAGTGATTCCAAGCTCCTTTTTTACTGAAGCAGGAATCGTTACCATTCCGTTGCTTGAAACGTGAAGAATGTATTCCCTCTTAGACGCCATTAGGATCACCTAAGAGTTTTAAGAAACTAAGAAATTTAAATTCTTGCTTTCTTAATGTTTCTAATCCGCCCGGGAAGAGTTGGGTTCTTGCCCCAATTTTCATCCTGCCTAAGCGCCATTTGGAGTTCGGACAAGTCTTTGACAGATCGTCCTTCCTTGTTTAAAAATGGCTTCAAATCAATGCTGCGTTTCACTTGCGCATCAAACTCTAACACCAGCAATTTGCGCCTAAAATCAAGTTCGGCAACCTTGCTCCAATCTACTTCCGGAAGTGCGTCCATTTTTGCCTTCAAATCGTCTGGCACTTCGACGTTCAATACGAAAGCGTTTTTATCCATGAATTAAGAAAAACAGACGAAATAGATCTACTTTTCGGAGGGTGGTTGCCGATGGCTGCCGCAGGCTCGAAAAGTACTTCAAAAGGCATTAAAACGCCTTTACAAATTAGAAGCCAAGCTTTTCCTTAACCAATATGACGGTTATTCTTCCGGGCTGCATTTCGCGCGCTAAAATAAGTGTCTTGTTGAGCCCGCTTGACATTCCGTAGGCTTTCTTGGCGCGAACGTCCTCCAACGGATAGGCGTATTCGGCGTCGCGGGCAAGCGCATCCTGCAAGGTGGGTACTATCTTGTTCATTCCTGCAACAACTATCACGCGTTCGGCTGCAAAAGGCAGTGCGCCAACTCGGCTGCCGGACGCGTCTGAGGCAACCAACTCTCCGCTTCCTGCAATGGCGTTGACGCTGGTTACAAAATACTCTGCTAGTAGCGCGCGCCTGCGCAGTTCCGCCTGCTTTTCAGGCTTCTTTTCTGCTAAAATGGGTTCGTGCAAGCTCTTCCAGCCTAGGTTGCCGTTTCTTAGAAGCTCGGTGAAGCCAATTTCGTTTAGGGTAGTTGAAGAGCCGTTCATTACT
>OBEQ010281411.1_pt1 | contig 40573 bp, 39 predicted proteins | sample 1670901 | NCBI WGS metagenome assembly OBEQ01 (sample SAMEA104232315, study PRJEB22302) | groundwater metagenome | biome: forest; feature: aquifer; material: groundwater | place: USA | collected 2011-08-07 | depth 5.4 m | reverse complement strand
TCGTGGACTTGTGGCACGTCTCGCAGGATTGCGTCGTCGGTACGTGTGTCGCGGACTTGCCCCGCGCCGTCGTCCCGTTATGGCACGTCGCACACCCCGACACGATCCCCGTGTGGTTGTACGTCGCGCCTAGAAATGACGTCGTGGACTTGTGGCACGTCTCGCAGGGTTGCGTCGTCGGCACGTGTGTCGCGGACTTGCCCCGCGCCGTCGTCCCGTTATGGCACGTCGCGCACCCCGTCGTGATCCCCGTGTGGTTGAACGTCGCGCCTAGAAATGACGTCGTGGACTTGTGGCACGTCTCGCAGGATTGCGTCGTCGGTACGTGTGTCGCGGACTTGCCCCGCGCCGTCGTCCCGTTATGGCACGTCGCACCCCCCGTCGTGACCCCCGTGTGATCGTATCCGCTGGACAGAAGCACCCAATTCGGCGCGCCTATTTTGTGGCAGGAATCGCACGAAGCCGCTGTCGGCATGTGCCCAGCCGACTTCCCGCGGGCTTGAATCCCGTTATGGCAGGTCACACAAGTGCCTGGTCCGACCCCCGTATGTTTGAAGGCTGCACCTGTCCAGCCAACCGTCCGGTGGCAGCTATCGCAGGCCATTGTAGTCGGAATATGAGTAGCCGACTTACCTTGGGCGGTATTTTGGTTATGGCATTTGGAGCAGGTTCCCGGGGCGACACCGTTATGGGTAAAAAACGCAGGTGTCCAGTTTGTCGTCCGGTGGCAGCTGCTGCAGTTGACCGAGGTCGGCAGATGGTTTGCCGGCTTAAAGGTGGATACGACTCGACCGCCTGGTGAATGGCATTGCATACACTGCGTCGGCGTTCCTCGAAAAATGCCCTGCAAGTGGCACCGCTCGCACACGACCTGCGCGTGGCCGCCACTGAGCGGGAAGCCGGTGCTGCTGTGGTCAATTTCGATATCCGTGCGGATACGCCCCTGCGCAGAAGCGGTGTCCGGCATCAACAGCATCGTGCCGCAGATCGCCAGAAGCCCGGCAACAATGGCCCAGACAAAGAACCGGCGTCCTGTCCAGCTAGTCAATTGGGTCATTCTTGCATCCGCCACTGACAACTTCTTTCGCTTGCATCCTCGAATAGATATTGTAATTCCGTTCCACTGCACTGGTTGCGCCGCCTTGAGTAATGGGATTGTATTCCCAAGTTTTAGATGCGCACTCTACAAGAAAAAATTATGGGAACGCAATCCCAAGCAGGACTAACGCAAGGGACATGCCTTTTGCATTAAAAAGATCGCAAGCTTCTGATTTCTATACGAAGCTGAGATTCTGTATGGGTGGATCTACCCATACACGCGGGGGATTCTTCTGTACAAAACGAAGGTCAACACCTACACTCTCTACAGATGGGATATTTTTCCCATTGTTCACAAATGTTCGAAACCACGCAAGGATTGCGCACCAAGAAACAGGCGCGGGAGTTGCTCTAAACAATCTGGAACTTCGACGCATGGCCTACAATCGACCAACGAACCAACCTTCTCTGAACAATAGGATGAACTACCATGGCTATCGCTGAACCTCTCCAGCAAGTCCGGGAACGAGCAACCGAAGCATCTCGTCCGGCGACCGGGCGTGCCTCAAAACCGGATGAAGACGCGACATCCAATTCTCCTTCCCTGCCCGGACGACTGCTGGTCTTGGTGCTCCTGGGCTTATCGATATGGGCGGCCTACACTGTAGCAACCGGCAAATATTACACCCCGCGCTCGGACATTGGATTTTACTTGGGAGTCGTCGGCTCAGTGATGCTGCTCTTGATGCTGGCCTATCCACTGCGCAAGCACGTGGGGTTCATGCGTCGCTGGGGAGCGCTAAAATACTGGTTTCGTATCCACATGATCATGGGTATCGTCGGCCCCACACTCATCCTATTTCACTCAACCTTTCATCTGAGATCCCTGAACGCAACGATCGCGCTCTTCAGCATGCTGGGGGTGGTCATCAGCGGCATCATCGGTCGCTTTATTTACACCAAGATTCATCATGGTCTCTACGGCAGGCGCGCCACGCTGGAGAAAATTCAGGCTGAATTTGCAGGCCATTCGAATGATGCCAAATCCCGACTGCACTTTGCCCCCCGTGTCGAGCAATGGCTCCAATCATTCGAACGCGACTCGAAGCAACTCGATCGTTCCTTTACCTCCCACCTCTTCAGCCCCTTCACGATTGGATCGAAACGGATTATCTTGGTTTTTCGCTGCTCGCGCGAACTGCGAAGGATTCTGAAGACCGAGCGGCATCCGGAGTTCCGTGGGGGGGCATCGGAAGCGATCCAGTTGGTATCATCGTACTTGAGAGAATGCCAGCGCGTCGCCCAGTTTAGTACCTACGAACGCTTCTTTTCCCTGTGGCATGTTCTCCACATTCCATTGATCTACATCCTGGCTGCCTGTACGATCTTTCACATCGTGGCCGCCTACATGTACTGACGCCGATCGACTATTATTGTGCTGGTCTCACGAAATTGCGTTCCCCTACTCCTACTCAGCACATTGATGCTTATGGCCGCACCGGCCTGGGCAGACAACGTCGAGACGGCGTTGATGCCGGGGCAGGTGATCGAAGGCCATGCGAAATGGGAAGAAGACTGCACGAAGTGTCACAAGCGGTTCGACAAGGCGGCGCAGAATACACTCTGCCAAGATTGTCACAAAGACATTCGGAAGGACGTCGCGCAAAAGCAGGGCTCGCACGGACGGTTCAAAGAACAACGGGACTGCAAGGCATGCCACACAGACCACAAAGGCAGAACGGAACAGATTGCACCGATCACGGAGCAGACCTTCGATCATGAACGGACGGACTTCCCACTCAAGGGCGCCCATGCCAACGCGAAGAAGGTTGAATGCAAAGCCTGTCACAAATCCAAAGCCAAGTACCGAGATGCGCCCTCTGATTGCTATGCCTGCCACAAGAAAGACGACAAACACAAAGGAAACTTGGGGCCCGCCTGCGCAGACTGCCACACCGAGCGAGACTGGAAGGATACGGCGGGTAAGTTCAATCACGACAAAACGCGTTATCCGCTACGCGGGAAACACGCCGCCGTCATATGCGAAGCCTGTCACGCTAATGCGCGTTATAAGAACACGCCGATGGACTGTTACTCCTGCCACAAGAAAGACGACAAGCATAAAGGGCAGGAGGGCACGAAGTGCGAGGAATGCCACGACGACCGGTCATGGAAGAAATCGCCGTTCGACCATAATAAGTCTCGCTTCCCATTGATGGGAAAGCATGCCAAGGTCGAGTGCAAGAAGTGTCATCTGACTCCCGCTTTCAAAGATGCGCCGCTCGATTGTTTTTCCTGTCACAAGAAAGACGACAAGCACAAAGGAACCTATGGAGAGAAATGTGAGACCTGCCACGCGGAAAGCGATTGGAAGACCATCACATTCGATCATGACTTGCACTCCAAATACCCACTACGGGGACGGCATATCACAACCAAGTGCGAGTCCTGCCATAAGGGGGATTTGTATAAGGATAAGACTCCGGCCGACTGCAACGCCTGCCACAAGAAAGACGACAAACATAAGGGGCAATTTACCGAAAAGTGTGAACGCTGTCACACCGAGCGGGATTGGAAAGTGCTCCTTTTTGAGCACGACCGCGATACGAAGTATCCGCTGAGGGGGAAGCATCGGACGACTAAGTGCGAGTCCTGCCACACTAGGCAACTATACAAAGACAAGACCCCGAGCGACTGCAGCGCCTGCCACAAAAAGGACGACAAGCATAAAGGACAATTTACCGCGCAGTGTGAGCGCTGTCACACCGAGCGGGATTGGAAAGTGCTCCTTTTTGAGCACGACCACGATACGAAATATCCGCTGCGAGGGAAACACCGAACCACCACTTGCGAGAGTTGCCACACGGGACGGCTATATCAAGACAAGACGCCCACGGCCTGCTACGACTGCCACAAGAGCGTCGATGTGCACCAGCGCCGGTTGGGTACTGAGTGCCAGGACTGCCACAACATCAGAGACTGGAAGTTATGGGACTTCAATCACGACACGCGCACTCGCTTCAAACTCGATGGTGGGCATAAAGGGCTCGACTGTTATGCCTGCCACACCGGGCGCATGGATAAGAAGGTCGAATCATCCTCTTCCTGTGTCAGTTGTCACAAAAAAGATGACAAGCATGAGGGAAGTTTCGGCCCACAATGCGAGCGCTGTCATGAAACCACGCTCTGGAAGACGATTAAACCCGGCGCCAGAATCTTTCGAGGTCGGTAGCCTTACTCCAACCGTGTGAGATATTCGAAAGGACGGTACTGTGCAATACCGACGCGACATCTCATCCACACTCACACTCCTCGCCCTCGCACTTGGTCTCTTTATCGGGTACCACGCGTGGCTGAAACCGGCATATTTGACTCCGGGGTCCGCATCGCAACAGTCCTTGGAGCCTCCACCGCTGGAACCAACGCCTGGTTTCACGTTGCCGGGAACACAAGAGTATCCGTCCTGGGACGTTCCGCAAACGCGGCTGATCGATCCCGGACAAGCACCCACTGATGCGCTCGGGCTCATTCGCGAGGAAGTAGAAAAGGGGAACTACAAGGAAGCAGAGCGCCGCTTGACGGCCGTCTCACACAAGAAGCTGAAGAACGTTCAGACTAAACGGTACATTGCAGCGCTCTGGAACAATCTCGGCGTGCAACAGGAAAAGTTCGGCGGGAGCGCACTCTCTGTCAAGGCCTTTGAGAAAGCCGTCGCATCCGATCCCGCCAATCCTCTTGCGTACATGAACCTGACACAAGCGTACTGGGAACTCCGCGATCCGGCGATGACGCTTCAGTTCCTCAATAGGGTGATTCGACTGAATCCCGCCGATCCGTTCCCGCATCTTGCACTCGCCGAACTGCTGTTGGAGAAAGGCGACAAGGCCGCGGCGATGACCCATCTCGATCTCGCGCATCTACAAACCCAATTTGATTCCAATCTCCGATCCTATCGAGATAAGCTGATCGCAAAGACAGGCGAAGGGAACTCCGTACAGCATCAAACAGCGGCACTCGCGCCCTCGTCCCAGTCAGCAGCCATAGACGCCAAGCCAGCCTCGAATCCCCTTCAAGACCGCACACCTCCTCTCTCAACCCCATCTGCAAATCCAACGCCTTCCCCCCTCGCCACTCAGGAGGTACAACCACCGAGACCATTTGCTCCGCGAGACGCCTCGCATTTTTTCGTTCAGTTCGACGGACCTGACGATCAAGCGACGTGGGTACGCATACGCGCCATGCTCGAATATGCTTATGAGGAGATCCCTCCGAAGTTCGGACAGGTGCCCGCCAGACCCATCAAAGTGGTCCTCCACACAGGTCAGAAATTTTCCGGTCCCACAGGAATCCCCGATTGGGCCGATAGGTTGTTCGATCGCGGTTCGGGATCGATCCACCTCCCCACTCAAGGTGCGCTCGACGATCTCGCATTATTCAGCCGCGTGGTCCGTCATCAGTTCGTCCATGCGCTCTTTCATGAACAGGCCAAGAATGGCGGCGCATCTCCTCCAACATGGCTCGTGGAAGGTCTGGCCATTCATCTGACGGAAGACCCCTGGCCGGACATGGAAGAGTTCCGACGAAAAAATCCTCCCCTCATGCCACTGCCTTCTCTTCACGGACCGTGGTCTCAGCTTCCCTCAACGTCACTATCGACCGCGTACCTCACGGCGAGTATTGCCACTCAGCACCTCATCGATCGGTATAGTATGTACACCGTTCGTCAGCTGATGAATGTACTCATGGCCGGTCAGCCGCTTGAGACGGCGATGCAACAGAAACTGTCCGTGTCGTACGAGCAGTTTCAGCAACAGTGGGTGCAAAGCCACAAGCCGCACGAGAGTGCGAGCGGTTCATGACCGCTCAGTAATCGCCAGAAACTTTGAGGGTTTACTTGACGACTAACAGGATGCTGAAACAGCCCGCCAGTGCGGAGAAGAACTTCGGCCACAGCCTATCTCCTCGATGTGGCCTTGCTTGGGGCAGGCGCTGGTCTGACAGCAGGAGCAGTTGCCGCGGATTGGGAGGGGACAGGATCGACGGAGTGTGTTTACTTCACTTTAGAGAAATCGGCAGCGATTCTCGCCTCATTTCCATCCTGAAGATTCACAACGAAAACGGACGCCGCAGTGGGATCAAATGTTTCATAGGCAAAGAGTGCGGTAAAGCGTGACCGGTAGGTCGGCCCGCTTCCCTCATTCTTTCGGCCACGTTCGGCTTTTCCAATATCAATGGGCTTGATCCTCTTGGGGCCCTGTTGCAACTCGATCAAGGCACCTTCTGCAAAGTATTCGTCGTCGCCACACAGCTGAACTTCAATCTCCATATTCGGCATGTCCATGACCTTCTTAATGAACTCCTCTGGCATGCGCACATCAGTTTTCCTCTTCTTGGACTCCGCCGCCTCTTGTCGGCCAAACGCTTCAAGTCTATAGCGTTTGGTCCGGAGGATGGCACTGGCGCCACAGGAATCTTTCTCTGGGTCGACGCCCACACGCGTAACCATAGAAGCATGCTGGAGGACCTTCTTGACGTCCTCCGGGGTGTTGGCCTTCTCCATCGGCACCCGCCCGGCTTCCAAGACTTTCTGTGCCTCTTCTGCTGAGAGCTTCACATCGATCGCGAAGACCGGCTGGAGACCGACGACCGTCATCAGACCCGCGACCGCACAAATGGCACCGCCGCCGATTCGCGCCGCCGATGTCAGGCATCGCACGCTCATGACTCCCTCCGTATACAAGACAAAGATTGATGGGGCGGCATTGTACGGAAACCCCCTACCCCTTTGCAATCAGGCTGAGAAGCGGGCCCAGTTGGCATAGGGCTTGATGGCATAGAGTTCGTCGAGATTGATCGACACGCTTACACCGGCTTGCATAAGCAACTGGGCGACCAGGCGAAGCGGCAGGCCGACCACAGTTGTGAAATCTCCCTCAATGGAATCGACCAAGTCGCCGCCTCCTCCTTGGATCGAGTACGCACCGGCATTGCCGAGACTTTCCCTTGTCGCGAGGTATCGTTCATGCCGTTGTTCATCGAACGGCTTCATTCGAACAACGGCCGTGGACAAGGCAACGATGTCTATTGAACGAACTGAATAGGCAAGCGCGACCGCCGTGCAAACGTGATGTGCACGACCAGCCAGGCGCCGGAGCATCGCCCGGGCCTCCGCCAGATCAGTCGGTTTTCCGAGCACACCATGATCCACCTCAATCACCGTATCGCTCCCCAGTACGATCGCCTCCGGCTCTTGCCTCGCAACCGACCGGGCCTTACCCTGCGCGAAGGACTGTACCTGTTCAATCGCCGGACGGTCAGCCACTAACCGCTCCTCGAAGGATGGGCTTTTGACATCGAATGTGATGCCTAACAAGGCAAGCAACTCGCGACGGCGTGGAGAGGTTGAAGCCAGAATGACTGGCATCTACAGCACCGGAGAGGGCCCATTGGAAGTAACAGGTTCGAGCAACATCTGGTCTGAGACCTCGGTGAGACTCACGCTGTGCATGCGAAAATCGGCGAGCACCTGCTCCAGGTCGGCAACCGAAGAGACTCGGAACATATTGGCTCGAAGCGAGGCGGCATGAGGAAACCCTTTGCAGTACCATCCCAGGTGTTTGCGCATCCGCCGAAACTGGCCTTGTCCACAGGTCGCTTCGAACCGTCTGGCATGATCAAGCAGCACCTCGAGACGAACCTCGAGCGGCGGCACCCACGATTCAGGCGCTTCTTCGGACCGATGTTGCTGCAGCAGGAGCCGCGCCTCCTCCTTCTGCCGAAAGAACCAGGGAGCTCCGAGCGCGGCTCGTCCAACCAACACGCCATCGACTCCGGTGTCCCGCACGCGACGGACGACGTCATGATAACTGTGCACGTCCCCATTGCCGAACAGCAAAGTCCCGCTCCCCCGCACGATCGCCGCCGCCCGGGCAATGGCATTCCAATCCGCTTCCCCTCGATACATTTGTTGCAAGGTGCGGCCATGCAGAGAAATCACCGCCGGCTGTTCCCTGAGAAGATGTTCGATCCATTGGTCGATAACCACCACGTCGTAGCCGAGGCGTGTCTTGACAGACAGAGGAATCGTGTGTCGGACGAGCGGACGGGCATCCTGCCGCTGCTCGTTCATCCGCTGGAGCGTCGCCACTCTGCCAGGCTTGAGACCGGCTCCCTCAAGGGTCTGACCAGCCGTCCAATCGGCAATTCCTTGTCGAGCGGCCCGCATGATGGCCTGGGCCACATCCGGCGTTCGGATCAGCCCCGCTCCCGATCCGGATGAGGCCACACTCCGGGAAGGGCAGCCCATGTTGATATCCAATCCGTCAAACCCCAACTCACACACGGCATGAGCGGCCTGGTAGAAAAGGTCCGGCTCTTTCCCATAGAGCTGCGCGACGATCGGTCGTTCCGCCTCATGATAGATGAGGGGGTCCAACAAGAACTCCGGTCCCCGGCAGACGTCATGCACATGCGTGAACTCCGTGAAGGAGACGTCCGGCTTCCCGTGCATCGCCACGGTATGGCGAAACGTCGCATCGGTGACCCCATCCATCGGGGCCATCCCGATGATCGGTCTGGTGAGTGACTGCCAGAAACTCATTGGGATGGCTCCATCTCCATCACCGGTTCCACTACTTCGTTCGCCTGGGCATAGGCCTGGCGCAAGATGTCGCTTTCCTGTTGTACGCAGCCCCTTACGTCCGGCGCGCGCTCCGTCACAAATTCGAAAAACCGTTCGATCTTGAGGAGGAAGAAATCATACGAGTGCGTGAGCGGTCGTGGCGACCGAAACCAGAAGGTCACGAACTCTTTCAGGCAGATGCCCCGCTCCGCTAAAGTCCGGCAGGTTTGCGGAAACATCTCTGCGAGGTCCCCTCCCCAATGCAAAATCTCGTGCGGTAAATAGGACTCGCGGTACCGTGTTAAACCTGTCGACTCCGCGGCCGTTTCCTGCCACTCCGGGCCTATGATGGGGGCTTGTCCTGAGATAATTTGCGCGTAGCGCGCATAGTCGTCCCGTAATTGCTGTCGATCCGACTGGCACACCGGCTCCTGGACAGAGGCTGGACGAGACGTCAGTCCCATTAATGGCTCTACAGCCGTTCCTCTGGCCATCATCTGCTGAACGAGGAGGGAGAAACGCTGAACGGCCTCGGCATATTCCTCCACAACTATCTCGATCGGTTTGGTGTCCACTTCAAGCGCCACTGCCCGGAGGCTCACGAGATTGGAATGGGCCAGAACCTGTTCAAGCATGGTAAAGAGGATCGATGGAATAGGCGCGGCATGGGCGTCAACCCATTCAGGAAGCCCCTGTCCCTCCTTTGGCTCACCAACCGACTCATGGCAGGCCAACCCCGCCACGTGGATTTGGACGACCCGCTCCAGAGGAAATTCATCGAGGAATTCCCGGACGAATCGCTCAAGAGATATCCGTCGGGAAACGGCGGTATAGCGATAAACCGTCCAGAGGTGCCCGATATCCAGCACGAGACCGCAGGGCACCAACTCGGTGACGAGCCGAAAAAAATGGGGAATCGGTATCGTGCCAGCAGCGAAATAGGTGAGGGGCGGCAGCTCCAAGAGAAAGAGCGGGGCAGTCCCGTCCGCGCGGCGACCCTGCCGGTCCATGGCCTGCTGAACCGTCGCAATATTGTCAGCCACCACCTCGGCGCTCAACTTCGTATAGAGCGGAGGGACATAGGTGCCGAATGAATAACCCGCCATCTGCTTCATCGCACATTCATGATTCAGCCAGAGACTGTGTATGCTGTTGAGTTGCGTGACCATCTCGCCGACGTCCTGCTGGAAAAATGGAGACGCTTGAACGTCCGGCTGAGTGATCCACAGGCCTTCCCCGTGGTACGCCAGCGGTATATCCGGCACAGTCTGTCGAACCGTTGTCAGTGCGGTCGTCGTCGCCTTAAAGACTTCGAGATAGCCTGGCTGGAGTCCTCGCTCTCTGAACTTGTTCACTAGTTCGAACAGATTGGGAGAATAGACGTCGACTGAGAGTCCCATACCCAGCAGGGGAATGTTCTTGAGGCGGCGCTGAAAGTCCTGTTGAACGAAATCGGAATCAGGCATAGGATCAACCCTTGTGCTGTTCTGACAATCGGTCTAGTCTATTCGCCGAACCCCTTGTTTGACAAGGGAAGCCTCGGTCACGGGCGAGGGAGCCCCGTCTGCTATACTTGGCATACGTCGCCAGGGGCGGACCCTCACGAATCGTGCAGGCGCGAATCGGAGGAAGTCTCGAGCCCATGACGAACGACGATGACAAGCCCTTCAAGACGACACATCTGATACCCACTATGGTTGCCCATATGATGACACCAGGGGTCGTGCAAGTTCCGGGAGACGTATCTGTCAGCGAGGCGGCAATGCTGCTCGAGCGAGAGCATGCGCCCTGCCTGCTCATCAAGGATACCGACACGCAGTTCGGCCTCATGACGCCGACCGACATTGTGAAGAAAGTCGTCGCTCAGGGGCTCGAACCGCACGACATCGAAGTCCGGATGATCATGACACGCCCGGTGGAATTCATCGAATACGATGAGGCCTTGGCAGAGGCCTCGACACTCATGATGGCGACGGGCGCCTCTCTCTTAATCGTCACCAAACAAAACCAACCGGTTGGGGTGCTCACGGCACAAGACCTGATGCTCAGCCCACCCAGACGTGGCACAAGAATCCCCGTCGTGATGAGTGTGGTCGGACGAGTCTCGGCGCAGGGGCTCAACTATAACGCCATGATTACCCAACTGAGCCATGTCGGAGCATTGGTCGAATCGACCGCGAAGATCCTGGCAGGAACGAACGTCGTACTGGCGTTTTCTATTTCTGGTCAAAACACTCCCTTAACCATTCATGGAACGGTCCTGACCAGCGGAGTTCCTGGAGCAGAGCCTGGTAAACCATCAAGCGGGGGGCACACTTGGCATGTCGATATTCAGTTCACTGACCTCTCATCGACCGATCTCGCTCGTATCAGGGCCTGGGCACTTCAAACAATGCCTCCCTTATCCAATCTCTCCTAGCCTCACAAATATGTTCCGTTCTTTTGACCAACAAGCGATCAGCTGATAGAATTTTTTCTCCTTAGAATGATAAACCATAACCCCGCATGGATGACCCAATGAAGACTTCTCAGACCCGTTCCCATCCCCTCCCCTCGAACGAGGAGTTGCTCAGCCAAATTCGCCTGCTGCTTGACAGTCCGGAAGACGACCTGCAAGCCGCGATCATGAAGGAACTCCTGGCCGGAACACTTCGGCTCCACGATTCTCATCTAAACATCCTGGATCTCAAGATCGTCAATCGCGCCGTAAAAGAACTGCGTCACGCCTTCCGTGTATTTCACAACTATCGCGATCGACGCAAGGTCAGCATCTTCGGTTCGGCCCGCACCGCCTCGGATGATCCGAACTACCAGATGGCCTTCCAGTTTTCCCGTCGGATCGTCGAGGAAGGGTTCATGGTCATTACCGGGGGCGCCGACGGGATCATGCGCGCCTGCCAGGAGGGCGCCGGGCGCGAGAACAGCTTCGGGGTCAATATCATGCTGCCCTTCGAACAAGGCCCGAATGCCACGATCGCCGATGACCCTAAGCTTGTCACGTTCAAATACTTCTTCACCCGCAAACTCATCTTTCAGAAAGAGGCCAACGCCATTGCCTTGTTCCCAGGCGGTTTCGGAACGCACGATGAAGGTTTTGAAATCTTGACCCTCGCCCAGACCGGCAAGAGCGATCCCCAGCCGATCGTGTGTCTCCAGGCTCCCGGCTGCGACTATTGGGACGACTGGTACGCCTTCGTCACGCGCCAACTCTTGGCTCGTCAACTGATCAACCCTGAAGATCTCAGCCTGTTCAAAATCACCGCGTCCGTGGACGACGCGATCGATGAGATCAGGCGCTTTTACCGCCGATTCCATTCCATTCGCTATGTGGGCCGGCTCTTGGCCATGCGGCTGAAAACCCGCATATCTCTGGAACAGGTGGCTGGCCTTCATGACACGTTTGGCGATCTATTATCCGAGGGCACCTTCGAATTGCGCGGGCCGCTCCCCGAAGAACTCGACGAACCGGATCTGATGGACTTGCCTCGGTTGGTCTTTACCTCCAACCGCCGGAGCGCGAGCCGGCTGCGTCAACTGATCGACCGTCTCAACGCACTCTGACCTCTTCTCACAAAGAGGCTTTAGTCTAGACGGAGCATCGTGGTATGCTCCGCCACAATGGCCGGTTCCCGCACACAGCCTCCATTCTCTGAGCCTCCCACCGTCGTGCTCTATCACGCCGAATGTGCCGATGGGTTCGGCGCCGCTTGGGCGATCTGGAATCAATTTCCAACGGCTCGGTTCATTCCTGTCAAACATGGGAATCCGCCCCCCACAGGGCTGCAGGACCAACGAGTCGTCATCGTGGATTTCAGCTATGCCCGCGAGACGCTGGAAATCATGGCTGCTCAGACACAGGCGCTCCTTGTGCTCGATCATCACATCACCGCAGAGAAAGCCCTCGCCGGCCTTCCCTATGCGTATTTCGACATGAAGAAGTCCGGAGCGGTCCTGGCCTGGGAATGGGCACACGATCAGCCGGTGCCGTGGCTCCTCGACTATATCCAAGACAAAGACCTCTGGACTTGGGCGCTCCCCTTCAGTCGGGAAATTAATGCAGCCGTGGCCTCCTACCCATTCGATTATCACCTCTGGAGCCACTTCAAGCAGAAGGAGTTGGAACAGGAAGGCCTGGCCATCCTGCGTTACGAAGGCGAACTCGTGAGCAAACTTGCAGCGCAAGCGATGTTGATCGACTTTCATGGAGCTGTCGTTCCGTCGGTCCACAGCGCGGTCTTGACTAGTCAGATCGGCGAACGCCTCTCCATGGAGCATCCGTTTTGCGTCATATGGCACGATCGCGATGGGCGCCGCTATTACAGCATGCGCTCGCGAGAGGACGGAACCGACGTGGGGGCCATCGCCGCATCGTTCGGCGGTGGAGGCCATACACACGCCGCGGGGTTTTCAGTCCCCCTCGGACCTGATGGCTCCTTGCCGGATGACCCGGCACTCCCTCGGTCGGTCATCGACCGTCGCAGGCCTCCTGGTTGAGCTGGTTCATCTGGTCTGTCTGGTTGATCTAGTTTGTTTTGTTTATCTGGTTGGTCTTGTTTAACCAAACAAACGAGACAAACCAAAAACAGTCTTCTTCCCCTACTGAGGGCGCCATGATTCCTCTGCATGACGACAACCCAACCCAGACTACACCGGTGGTCACGATCGCCACCATCGTGTCCTGCGTCCTCGTATTTTTCTACCAGGTAAGCCTTCCCGCCGGCTCTGGAGATACATTCGTCTTTCAGTATGGGGCAATCCCAGCCCTCGTGTTCGGGGAGGCCGACCCCCCTGAGATGGGCGTAGCTATTCCTGCCTATGCCACATTGCTCACGAGCATGTTCCTGCACGGCGGCTGGATGCATCTCATCGGGAATATGCTGTACCTCTGGGTCTTCGGAAACAACATCGAAGATGTCATGGGTCATGCGAAGTACGTCGTGTTCTACCTCACATGCGGAATTCTGGCCGCCTTGAGCCACGCCCTGACCGATCCGTCCTCGGCTATTCCCATGGTCGGAGCAAGCGGCGCCATTTCCGGTGTCTTAGGCGCTTATGTGTTGTTGTTTCCACGAGCCCGTGTGCTGGTGATGATGCCCGGCTTGGGCGCAACAAGGGTAGCAGCGGGTATCGTCCTCGGCATGTGGTTCGTCATGCAACTGTTGAGCGGGGGAATGAGCGTCGGCAGCGAGAGCGGAGGCGTTGCATTCTTCGCCCATATCGGCGGGTTTCTCGCTGGGATGGCACTGATTGGTCTGTTCAAACGCCCGGACGTGCCCTTCTTTGCGCCAGGCCGCAGAGGCCGATGGGAAGACTAGCCCGGTTGCTCACGCATCCAGCAGCTCACGCACTTTTTCCACCAGCCCGGTTTGTCGATAGGGACGCCTCAAGAGATACCGGGGGTTGAGGCGATGAGACACCATCGCCTCGTCGTCATACCCAGAGATAAAGAGCGGTTTCATCATAGGATGTTGCGCCAACAACCGTCTGGCTAAGTCACGGCCACCGATCTCCGGCATCATGAGATCGCTCACAGCCACATGAACGGCTCCAGAATGTCGCTGCGTGAGCAGCAACGCTTCAACCGACGAGCTCGCCTCTAAGACGTGATAGCGATGCCGCAACAACGTGGAGAGCGCGAGCTTACGGTCGATTTCATTCGGTTCCACCAGCAGAACCGTTTCCTCATCTTTGGCTGCAACGTGTGCCAGGATCGATGGAGCAGGCGGCCGGCCCTGTCGTACAAGGGGAAGCGCAACCCGCACCACCGTGCCTTCGCCAGGCCTGCTGACAACATCGACCTGGCCTGCACTTTGTTTCACAATGCCATAAACCGCGGTGAGTCCGAGTCCCACATTCATTTCCTTTGTGGAAAAGAAGGGTTCGAACATGTGCGACTGGGTCTCTAGGCTCATCCCGCTTCCGGTATCGGTCACTTGAATCAGCACCTTGGGTAGATGCCCTCCCCTTCCATTCACCAGCCCACTCTCATGCCCAGGGTATGCCTGCTTCGCTTCAATCCGGAGCCGACCTCCGTTTGGCATGGCATCCCGCGCATTCACCGCAAGATGAAGCAGGACTTGTTCGAGTCCTTCACGATCGACCTCCACATCCATCGGCGCATCTTCAATGACCATGCTGAGATCGATAGAGGCGGGCAGCAGTCCTCTTATCACTCCACGAATCTCCTCCAGTACGGCCTTGATCGAAAGTACCTGTCGGATTTGGCCGTCTTGGAGGCCCAACCCAGCTAATTGAGCGGTCACGGCTGCGGCCTGCCCTCCGCTTCGAAATATGTCATCGACCGGTCCATAGAGTGGGTCGTCCGGCTTGAGGCGAGATAGGACCACACCCGTCTGCCTCCCGATCACCGAAACGAGATGGCTGAGTTCGTTAGCCATTCCCCCGGCAATCCGACCAATCGCTTCCATCTTCAGTGCATCATGCAATTGCTGCTCGATGCCTTCTCGTTCCTTCTTCTCCTGCCGGACATGCTCATTCGCACGGGAAAGATCGCCCTTGAGCCCCTTGATACGAACCTCCAATTGATCGCGCGACGCTTGCAAGGCCCGTTCAGTCTCTTTCAGCGCCTCGATACTCCCCTGCAATACCGTTTTTTGTTGCCGTTCGACCCCGATCGTTTGCAGCGCGAGCCCGTAGAACGTCGCCATCACCAACAATACCGGAACTCCCAGCAGATGCCCGGGCGACAAAACGCCAGTTTGAATAACCCCTTGATAGAGGATGACTCCATACCCGGCACAGAGCAACAGCGATAACCCAATGACATGGGAGAGTCGGCGCACCGAGGCGGCAATGAGCATGAGAATGAAATACGACAGATAGAGTTCGGATCGAGCGTGACCCGAAAGATAGATGGTCCCAGTCACGAGAACCGTGTCGATACCGATCACGGTCCCGCTGAACCACGCAGCCTGTAGAATCGAGGTTGGCACATACCAGAGACAGAGGACCATCGCCGCCAACCCAACGACGATCACCCCGCTCGTCGGGAGGCTTGCGATCAGTTCCGCCCCAGACAACAACTGGTAGGCCAACATGACGCCGACCAGCGACTGAAGCACCACATATCGTGGACGTGAAATCGTACTGTCGTGAGACGGATCCTCCAAAGCCGGCTCTATCTGACTCTCAGATGGTACGGCAAGACTGCTCATCAGTATGTTCTCCCGTTCAGACGCCGCGTCGGTCGTGAAACGTGAAGCGTCGTTCGTTTCCGGATTCGGATATTTCACGCTTCACGGGTTTCGAGCACGCCGCTCGCGGCATTTCCCGCAGCCCGCTAGGAGGGGAGCAAGTCCTGTACCGATACCCAAACGGGGCGGAACCATGTTTTCTCAGTAGGCTACGCCCTGAGGAGCTGAATCCTGTGATCCATCTCCCTACAGTACGTCACAAAATAGAACGACGTGGAATGGCCAAAAAACGGTTCACAGATTGGGTGTGCCTAGCCCGCATTATTCATGGCGGTTCGTCGCGAAAGTGTGCCAACCGGCCAGGCGAGGGGCTCGAGGCTAGTGGCGAGAGGGAAGAGCCGTGCGTTCGACGGGAAGTTTTCGCCCCTAGCCTCTGGCCCCTTGCCTCTCGCCAAAACATTGGCGATTGCAGCAGAAGCGTTCATGAATAATGCGGGCTAGGCAGACAGGGTGGGACCGTTCGCCAGGCCCTCACGAACTTGCTTGGCATGATCGAGGGCTTGACTGAGCGTCTCCCCAAGAAACGTGACATGTCCCATCTTGCGACGGGGGCGAATCGCAGGCTTGCCGTAGAAATGGAGTACCGCGCCAGGAACATCCAGCAAGGCCTGGCAACCTGCACCCCTCATAAAAATTGCGGCATCGTCCCCAATGAGATTCACCATGACGGCTGGGCTCAGCAGCCGCACTTCACCCAGCGGCATCCCGCAGATGGCGCGAACCTGTTGCTCAAACTGGGACACGCTGCAAGCGTCGAGCGTGTAATGGCCTGAGTTATGAGGCCGCGGGGCAATCTCGTTGATGAGAAGTTCCCCGCTGGGCAGCTGAAACAATTCGAGACAAAATACCCCGACCCCTTCCAGCCGATCGACGACCTGACACGCAAGAGCGGCCGCTCGCTCGGCCACATCTGACGATTCTGGGGCCGGCACCTTGGTGGTTCGAAGAATCCCCTCTTCATGTTCATTCTCAACCAAGGGGTAGGTGCAACTCTGTCCGTCAATTCCTCGGACCACCAGGATCGAGAGTTCCCGTTCAAACGGGATCAAGGACTCCACGATCCATCGCATGCCGGGACGAGATGATTCCGATAACGCGCGTTCCACTTCACGGACATCGGACTCTCGGGTGATTTTCCATTGTCCCTTGCCGTCATAACCCGCCGTTGCCGTCTTACAGAGGACGGGATAGCCGACCGGCCGGGCAGTATTCGCCAATTGATCTGGAGCGGTGAGGCCGGCGAAGGGGGGAACGGGAAATCCGTTGGAAGCCAAGAACCCCTTTTGTTCAAGGCGGTCTTGAATCACGCTCAGAACGGCACTCGACGGACGAACCGGCTTCTGCTGCTCCAACGCTCGACAGAGTTCCGCCGGGATATTTTCCCACTCATAGGTCACGACGCTGGCCAGATCGGCAAAGCGCGCAAAAATGTGTTGGTCGGTGAACGGAGCGGGAAAGCTGTGCGTGGCAACACGATGAGCGGGCGCCTCTGGATCTGGATCCCAGACGGCGACGTGATACCCGAGGCGGCATGCCGCCATGGTGAACATGGCGCCCAATTGTCCGCCGCCCAGGACACCCAGGACAGATCCTGGCTCGATGGCGCCGGCCTTCACGATCGGCGACTCGGACGGCCGGGACCTTTCGTTCCGGTCACCAGGCCCTTCGCTTCAGGAGACTGGAGCACACCGTCCGTCTGTGTCTGACGGAATAATTTCACGCGAGCGGCAATCACTGGATAACGGCCAGCCAGGATTTGCGCCGCAAGCAGACCAGCATTCTCCGCCCCTCCGATCGCCACCGTAGCAACGGGAATCCCTCTCGGCATTTGCACGATGGAAAGGAGCGAATCAAGTCCGCGAAGACTCTCCGTCGGAATCGGGACCCCGATGACCGGCAAATGCGTCTTCGCAGCCAGCATCCCGGGAAGATGGGCCGCCCCTCCGGCGCCGGCAATAATCACTTCGATCCCCCGGCCGGGCGCCTGTTCTGCATAGGCGAACAATCGATCCGGAGTCCGGTGCGCAGACACGACCATCAATTCGTGTGGAATTCCGAGATCCGATAGAATCGCAACGGCTTTTTCTAAGATCGGGAAATCGGATTTACTCCCGCCCAACACCCCGACCAAGGGATGAGGACGATCCGTTCCTCGCCGCCGGGATGGTGATCCTTTGCTGAGACGAGGCATATTCGCGCAGACCCTTCTCTCATGGCTCTCTAACTCTCTGGCTCTTAACTCGCACCTTAGCGATTCTCCGACTGATGGTCAAGTCAGGTTCCGAGTTTCTAGTTTCAGGTTTCTAGTTTCAAGTTATTCGTTTCGGATTGCTGAAATTCAGAGGTCGAACATGAAACCTGAAACTAGAAACTAGAAACCAACCGCTCCCGAACGAACGACGCTTCACGCGTGTCGTGCACGCCGCTGGCGGGCTAGTCTTGCAGTTCGGCTTCGACTGTGTCCAGGAGGGTCTTCATTTCAAAGGGTTTCTGAAGCGTGCTGTGGGCGCCCAGCATTTTGGCCACGTCGAGAAAATTGAGAATGCCGATCATGTCACTGCCGCCGGTGATCGCAATGACTTTCACGTTCGGGAATTCCCGCCGCAACGTGACGGTGGTCTCCAGGCCATCCTGATCGGGCATGAGAATGTCCATAATGACCAGGTCCGCCGGGGCCAGCCGATACTGCTGGAGCGCCTCCTTTCCATCACGCGCTTCCGTGACGTGATAACCGGCCTGCTCCAATGTTTCACGAATCAATCGACGGATTTGGTCTTCATCATCGACGACAAGAATGGATGACACCCTGCACCTCGACTTCGGTAAATAACTCCGGATCGTCGAGTTTCTGGTTTCTAGTTTCATGTTACAAGTTTCTAGTTCGTCGACAACTTGAAACCAGAAACTCGAAACCTGAAACTGTCAGACTTCTTCAGCATCCTGCCAGAAAATATTTCCGAACTGTATCATCTCCCTGGTAAGCGGGCAAACAAACAATGCGTCATCTTCGGTGCCGATACAATAGCGACAGCGATGCGAAGGTGTGTAGCTCTGGCAGGATCGCCGCACAAGACACGGCCATGGTCTGTGGTGCCGGCGGACTTGCCCAGCATCCTGCTAGGTCCAAATGGAGGGTAGGAGCGAAGTACGATGCGGAATAACTTCGGAGAGAATCGGGAGTTCAACGGCGCCGGCTATTTAATCATAAGAAAGAGACGCCAGCGCGAGCGAGTTTAATTTGGTGCCGAAGGCGGGACTTGAACCCGCACGGCTTGCGCCACACGCCCCTCAAACGTGCGTGTCTGCCATTTCACCACTTCGGCACTCAGCAGGGGCTTGAAAAAGCCCCGCAACTGCGTTCTCGCATCGCTCAAACCTTCAACGTACTCAGCAGTACGCCTCGGGATTTCGCTCGCTGCGGCCTCGTTGCAGGGCTTTTTGAAGCTCCTGCAACTCAGAATGTTCCAAATAGACTGTTATCTTGTCTTGTGCCTGCGCTTCACGCTGCACAGACGACGAGCGACAGTCCGAGGGAGGTGCATTATAGAAGTGGGCCAAAATCCTTGTCAATCAATAGAGGCTCCGGTAGAATCGGGCGGCTCATGCTCACCGGCTCCTCCAACATTGTGCAAAGTCTCGATAGTCCCACTTCTACGCTCGACGATGTCGTTGAACGACAGGCACAGGGGTCGATCGCTGCGTTGTTCGACGTCGACAACACGCTCTTGCCTGGAGAGGCCAGCGAGGTACGATTCTTCCGGTTTCTGTGGCGGCGTGGCCTAGTGGGATGGAGCGAATTGACCCGAAGCGCTGCCTGGCTCGCGGGGCACATGCCCCCATTCTCGCTGCACGCGCTCCGCGAACGAAAAGTGTATCTGGCTGGCAAATTTTCCACAGATATCGAATCGTATGCACAGGAGTTCTGTCGGGAGGAGATGGTCGGCAAGGTGTCTTTGCAAGGTCGCGCGAAGCTGGACGCGCATCGACAAGCCGGGCACCAGCTGATTCTTGTGACCGGCGCGCCTGATTTTTTGATCGCGCCCCTTGCGGAGTTTTTGGGCGTGCCCACGGTCTTCGCGGCAAAGCCGGAGCAACGGGATTCCGTGTATACCGGCACCTTGATTCCCCCGTTGCCCTATGGCCATGGCAAGCGTGAGCTGATCCTCTCCCACGCTCGAGAAACGGGTCTCGATCTGGCCGGTTCCTACGCCTATGGCGACAGCCCCGGCGATCACGACCTTCTTGAACTGGTCGGACACCCCCTGGTGGTCAACCCAATCCGGGGCATGGCTCGCACGGCGCAACGCCTCGGCTGGCCTGTCGCGACGTGGAAGTAATGATATGAATCGTTCAATGTTAACCATTTCTGCGGCTATACAGCTTCTCCACGTTTCCGACATGCGCTTCACGTCTTGAGCTATGCGCATCACCGAGATCTTCCATAGCATTCAAGGTGAGTCGAGTTACGCCGGACAGCCCTGTGTGTTTGTCCGGCTGACCGGATGCCCGCTCCGCTGCACCTGGTGCGATACCGACTATGCCTTCCATGGAGGGCAGGAGTGCTCGCTCGAAGAGGTCCTGGAGAAGGTACGCGCCTATGGCTGCCATCTCGTAGAGGTCACGGGAGGAGAGCCGCTTGCCCAGCCCGAAAGCCTCCCGCTCATGACCAGACTGTGCGATGCCGGGTATACGGTCCTTCTTGAGACCAGCGGCGCCATCGATATCGCGCCGGTCGATCCGCGTATCCATGTCATCCTGGACGTGAAATGCCCAGGAAGCGAGATGACCGATCGGATGCTCTGGCCGAATCTTTCTGCGCTGGCAGCCAAGGACGAGGTAAAGTTTGTCCTGGCCGATCGAGCCGATTACGACTGGGCTCGTGAGATTCTTGCCCGGTATGACCTAGCCAGCCGCTGTACGGTGCTCTTCAGTCCAGTCTTCGGCTCGCTCGATATGCGTGAGCTGGCCGAATGGATTTTGGCCGATCGCCTGCCGGTCCGTTTTCAATTGCAGATGCACAAGTACATCTGGGCGCCGGATATGCGAGGAGTATGAGAGATGTCATTGGTCAAGGGTCATTGGTAGGAAAGCCTCCGTACCCGTTGACCATTGACAGTTGACCACTGACAAGGAGTTTGCGCAATGAAGATCATGCAGGTCACGGTACAGGTTGGGCGAGCGGAGACGGCGTCCGTAGAAGCGTTGGTGCTGACGCACTGTGAAGGAGAGGCATTAGCCAAACAGGACACGGCCCTGCTCGATCGATCCCTCGGGGGTTCGCTGAGCAAGCTGGTACAGTCCAAGGAATTCGAAGGCAAGGCCAACGAAGTCTTGCTGTATCACACGCACAGTACGGTGTCTCCAAAGCGGCTGGTGCTGGTCGGTTTGGGCAAGAAGAACGAGGTGACGCTAGAGACGATCCGGCAAGCGCTGGGCTCAGCCGCGAAGCGCGTTCGCCAGGCGAAGGTCGAGTCCTTTGCGGTGGCGCTGCCGACCGTGATGCCTAATGGAATGTCATCGCTCGGAGTGGCGCAAGCGATGGTTGAGGGGGCGATCCTGGGCAGTTATCAGTTCACCGTCTATCGGAGCGGGGCCGACTCAGGGCACGACGTCGCGGGGATGAACATTCTCATCCAGAGGAAGGGCCAGTTGCGGCAGGTGACCGAGGGGATTCGGCGCGGCGTCGCCACGGCAGAGGCCACCGTCTTTGTCCGCGACCTCTGTAATCATCCCTCCAACGTCCTGACTCCCACCAGGGTCGCCGACGAAGCAAAGGCCATCGCCAAGGCTGAAAAGATCTCGATCAAGATTCTCGAACAGAACGAGATGGAGCGCTTGGGGATGGGGGCACTGCTCGGCGTGGCGCGCGGAAGCCAGGAACCGCCCAAGTTCATCATCCTCGAATACAACGGAGCCAAGAACAAAGACGCGCGTCCTGTCGTGCTGGTCGGGAAAACGATCACCTTTGATACGGGCGGGATCTCGCTGAAGCCTGCCGAAAATATGGAACATATGAAGGCCGATATGACGGGGGGGGCTGAGGTTCTGGCTTCGATCCGGGCGGCGGCCAGACTCAAGCTTCCGCTGCGTCTCATCAGTATCCTGCCCGTAGCGGAAAACATGCCGGGTGGCCGGGCGATGAAGCCGGGCGATATCGTGACGACACTGTCGGGAAAGACCGTCGAAGTGCAGAACACGGATGCGGAAGGCCGGCTCATCCTGGCTGATGGCCTCGCCTATGCGATGCGTTATAAACCGGCAGCCTTAATCGACATTGCGACGCTCACAGGAGCCTGCGTCGTAGCGCTTGGTCAATTTGCAATCGGGATGTTCGGCACCGACCAGGCGCTCAAAGAGCAGGTTCGAAAGTCGGGGCAGAAGGCCGGCGAACGGGTGTGGGAGATGCCCTTGTGGGAGGAATATTTCGAACAGCTCAAGAGCGATGTCGCCGACATGCGCAACATCGGCGGCCGTGGCGGCGGCATGATCACCGCGGCGCTCTTTCTGAGCAAGTTCGTGGGGGACTGCCCATGGGTACACCTCGATATTGCCAGCACGGATTGGAGCGAGCGGGAACGAGCCTACATTCCGAAGGGTCCCACCGCGATTGGAACCAGGTTATTGGTGCAGTACCTGATCGATCGGAGTCTCTAACATTGATACGACAGCAAATGACTCCGCGCGAGAAAATCGGGCAACTCTTCATGGTCGGGTTTCTGGGCACATCGGTGACGCCCGATCTGGCCTCGTTCATCAAAGAGCACAAGCCGGGCGGTGTCATTCTGTTCTCGCGGAATCTGGAATCCGTCGAGCAGATGGTTGATCTGACCAATGGACTGCAAGCCTGCAGCCCCCATTCGCCACTGTTGATCTCGATCGATCAGGAAGGCGGTCGGGTCTCCCGTCTTCCGAAGGGCTTCACGATTTTCCCGCCCTGCGATGTGTTGGGCCGCTGCAACTCATCCGAATTGGCCTACGCGGCTGCAGCCACCATTGCTAAAGAGCTGAGGGCTGTGGGCGTGAACATGAATATGGCGCCGGTGCTCGATGTGAACAGCAATCCGGACAATCCGGTCATCGGCGACCGGGCGTTCGGTACCACGCCGGATGTGGTCTGTGAACTGGGATCGGCGACGGCGGCGGGGCTGCAAGACAACAAGGTCGTGGCCTGCGGAAAACATTTTCCTGGTCACGGGGATACGAATGCCGATTCCCACAAGGAACTTCCGGTGGTCGAGGCATCACGGGAGCGATTGGAGACCATCGAGTTTCCCCCGTTCCGCCGTGCGGTTGAGCAGGGTGTCGCGTCGATGATGACTGCGCATGTGCTCTACCGGGCTCTCGATCCTGAATTGCCGGCCACGCTCTCGCCGGCGATCATCACGAAGTTCTTGCGTCAGGAGCTGCGATACGACGAAGTGGTGTTGACGGATGATTTAGAAATGCACGCGATCATCGACCATTACGGCGTGGAAGACGCTGCGGTTCGTGCGGTGCTGGCGGGATGCGATGTCCTGCTGATTTGTCAAGATCGGGATCGGGAAGTCGCCGCCTTCGAAGCCGTGGAGCAGGCGGTGGCGTCAGGCACAATTTCTCCTGAACGGTTGAACCTGTCGGTTGCTCGGATCGCCCGCCTCAAAGACCGGTTCATCGCGCCATACAAACCCGTCACGGTCTCCGATGCGAAACTCATCGCGGGATGCCAAACCCATCAGGCGTTGTTGCACTCGATCGAACAGGTTCGGGCACGGTTATCTCACCCTCAATATACATAAGCGCTTCTCTTTCAATAGCCGATCCGCTGCCTTGCGCGTGAAGCGACAGTAACCGTAATGCTCGATGTTGAATGTTCAATTCAACATCGAGCATTGCACATTGAACGTTCCTCGGAAACGCGAGATACGCTTCACGAGGAACGCGCCTTGGAGCGATCTCTCGACAAACCGCCCCCCTTGCAGGTTGTTGGCCGATTCCCCTACAGTGCACTGCATGATCCGCACATTCCAAGGTGTCAAACCTACCATCCCCACGTCCTGCTTTATCGAAGAGACCGGCGTCGTCATTGGTGATGCCGTGCTGGGCGAGCATTGTAGCGTCTGGTTCCATGCAGTCGTGCGCGGGGACGTGCACTATATCAGGATCGGCGACCGGACTAACGTGCAGGACCTCTGTATGCTCCATGTCACCCACGATACCCATCCGCTGATCATCGGCAACGAGGTGACCATCGGCCATGGGGCGATACTTCACGGCTGCACGATTAAAGACCGCGTGCTGATCGGGATGGGAGCCATTGTGATGGATGGAGCCGTGATCGGAGAGGACTCGGTGGTGGGAGCCGGTGCGCTGGTGGTGGAAGGCATGATTGTGCCGCCGAAGAGCGTGATCATCGGGTCGCCGGGCCGTGTTCGGCGCGCAACGTCAGAAGCCGAACTCATGTGGATTAAGGAGTCGGCGGAGAACTACGTGAAGTACGCAGGCCAGTATTTAGACAATACCTCAAAAGCTAAACCAGGTTTCCAAGTCTAGCATCCTGCTAATCTCTCTTGCCGATTTGGATGAAACAGATCGGATCTCCCACCAGCGCCGTCGGATAGTAGCGTTTCCCGACCAAGTAGGGCACTCGATGCCGGTGGCACCATTCTGCAATCCATAGGACTTCTTCTGTGGTGGTCGTGACGAGGCCTGGCCTGGCGAGCTTTCCCATACAACAGGCAACCAAGGCGCGCACGATGCGGCGCTCCTTCTCGAATTTCAGGGGGTCAAGTGTAAGAGGATTGCCTCGCCCATAGGATAGCGGCGACAGATGCGGGAACCGCTCAGGGTCATTCACCACGCTGACCATCCAGAGATGATCGAATCGGCCCTTCGCGCTGGCCGCATCAGCCGCATGGAACGTGAAGGGAATCGAATGGCACGCATGGTTGAGAGCTGAGACTTCGGCTCTCCTAAGATTATAGGGTTCCACCGTCCGATCCAGTTCTACCGTTTCCATTATCAATGCGGGAAGTTCCGCCACCCCGGCGCCGACGTAGAGACTGCGGCCGCCCCGTCCTAGTTTCCGCCTCAACCGCACGGCGACCCGACTCCCGAGACGGTCACAGGGCCCCCGCTTCGCTTGCCAGAACTCAGCGCCGCCTTCATAACAGTAGACTGGTCCCAGTGCCTCATAGTCGAGACGGCCATAGACCTCGGTTATGAGACGGCGGGTTGCGATGGGCAGTTTCATGCGACTCACCTTCATAGTTGTACTCCAGCAATCTGCATCGCAGTTGCGGTCACCGTCGCTGCGACGTTCGAGAGAAATTCGAGATTCAGTGTGGCCACGGTATCGGTCTCACGATGATAATGCGGATTTCGGAAATTCGCCGTATCGGTCAACACCACGGCTGGATAGCCTGCATCCCAGAACGAGGCATGATCGCTGCGACGGGTATGAGGCATGGCTTCCCCTCGGCCCGGCACCACCAATGACAGGGTCTTGAGCTTGGCCGCAGACCGCTGGGCCTCCTGTTCAAGCTGGCGCACCAAAGATCGGGATGTCTCGTTGCCCACAATGGCGAGAAAGTCTCCCTGGGTCGGCACTGCGATGGGCACGCCTGGTGGGCTTTGTTGTGTACCTGCCTCGCTCCTGGCAAACCCAACACATTCCAAAATAATCGCACCGGCTAACTCACGGCGCTCGGCTTTCAAGCGGGACACGAACGCCTGACTCCCCAGTCGATCCTGCTCTTCAAGACAGAATGCCACGAGCCAGATGGGTCGCGCGAGAGGTCGCGCGCGGAGGCGTGACGCCACCTCGAGGAGAACCACCAGCCCGCTCGCGTTATCGTCCGCGCCTGGCGAACCGGACACGGTGTCGTAGTGGGCTCCGATCAGGAGCGGAGGCAACTCTCCTCCTCGGCCTGGTTTGTCCAGATACTTGATCGCCACCACATTGCGATAGATCTTGTCCCACGCACTCACAAGCTGGCCGCTGGTGGTCCACCCTGACTTGGCGAACTGCGTGGTCAGATAATGCGCCGCCTTCTGCAGCGCGCGAGGACTGCTCTCAGGATGGCGTTCGCCGACGAGGGCCTCAAGATGGCGGTTGATTCGCAGGCGGTGGGTTACCACAACCAGCCAGGACTATTCATGGACGTTTCTGCTGCAATCGCCGATGTTCAGGCGAGAGGCGCGGGGCTAGAGGCTAGGGTGTGATCAGACGGAATGTCTTTCCTCTCGCCTCGTGCCACTTGCCCCTCGCCTGGTTATGCTGTGATCTCGGTCCCGATACCTTTACGCGTGAACACTTCGAGAAGTATGGCATGAGGCATTCGACCGTCGATGATATGGGCTTTACCGACACCGCCGCCAAGTGCATCCAAACAGGCATGGACCTTGGGCAACATCCCTTCGCCGATCGTGCCCTTCTTCACCATCCGCTGCACGTCTTTCCGTGAGACCGTCGAGAGATGGCGCCCGTTCGCATCGCGAATGCCTTTCACATCGGTCATCATCACCAGCTTTTCCGCACCCAGCGCAGCAGCCATAGCCCCGGCCACCAGATCGGCATTGATGTTGTAGGTATTCCCTTCCCGGTTGGTGCCGATCGGGGCGATGACGGGAATGTAATGATCCTGCTGAAGTTTCCGCACCAACGTGGGATCGATAGACTGGACCTCTCCGACCAAGCCGAAATCCTCGTCCCCTTCGCCGTCATCGAGATCCTTTTCCAGACTGGCCGCCCAGGCTTTAGTCGTGAGCGGTCGAGAGAGCATGAGCCCGCCGTCCTTTCCACTCAGGCCAACCGCAAGGCCGCCATGACGATTCAAGAGATCGACGATTTCCATGTTGATCTTGCCGGCCAACACCATCTCCACAATTTCCATCGTGGCCTCGTCTGTGACCCGAACTCCATGGCGAAATTTGGCTTCGATACCCAAACGCTGGAGCATCTTGTCGATCTGTGGCCCCCCACCATGCACGATGACTGGGTTGAGGCCCACATATTTCAGGAGCACGACATCCTGGGCAAACTTCTCTTTCAACGGCGCATCGCTCATCGCATGACCGCCATATTTGATGACTATCGTCTTGCCCTTGAACGTGCGGATGTAGGGCAAGGCTTCGATCAGGACGTTGGCTTTCTTAATCAGTCTGTTCATATCCAGGCTCCCATGGCTAAAAAAGCGCGAAAAGCGAGACAGGCGGGACGGGCGAGGTGGGCTGAAGACTGAAGGCCGAAGGCTGAAGTGTCCGGAACTTCGAACCCAGAACTTCGAACTTCGAATCTCGCCTGACACAGAGGGTCGTCGGCAACCGTATGATGACGATCATGGCTTATCGTCCTTCGTGACACGCAAGCCGGTCGGGCGACCTGCCCGCGGATGCGCCTTATCATAGACGGCCAGGAGCTGGTCCGTGGCTAGATGCGTATACTTTTGTGTCGTACTCAGTGAAACATGCCCAAGCATCTCTTGAATCGACCGCAGGTCGGCCCCTTCATCGAGGAGATGGGTGGCAAAGGAGTGCCGCAACGTATGGGGACTCACGGAACCACCGGCAAGCCGGCTAGAATAGCGGGCCACGATGCGAGCGACACTCCGAGTCGTTAACCGTCCCCCTCTAAGATTCAAAAAGATGGGAGCTGATGGCTGATGGCTGATGGCTGATGGCATCAATGAAGCACGATAGTTGTGGATTGCCTTGAGTGCCACCTCTCCAATCGGCACAATGCGCTCCTTCCGGCCTTTTCCTCGCAGATGGAGCAGCCCCTCGGACGCACGGAGATCGTCGAGATTGATCCCCACGAGTTCACTCACGCGAGCCCCGGTCGAATAGAGCGTCTCCAGCAAGGCGCGGTCTCGGTGCGACCCTCCTGCCTGATCGGCAGGAAACTCCATGAGCGCTGCCGCATCGTCCTTGGTCAAGACACGCGGAAGATGTTTCGGCTGTTTCGGTGTCCTGATAGCCTCGGCAGGATTGAGGCCCACTCTGCTCTCTCGCTGCAGATAGCGATAGAAACTGCGGAGGGAGGCGAGCTTCCGGGCCATCGAGGTGCTTTTCTCACGCTTGCGGTCCAACCAGTGAAGATAGGCCCGAATGGACTCCGTTTGCACTGTGGCAGGATCGAGCGTGGGCACGCCGAGATGCTCCGTTCTCATGAACGTCTGAAATTGTCGGAGGTCCGAAGCATAGCTGCGCACTGTTTCATGCGACGCATGACGTTCCAGCTCAAGGAACGTCACGAAAGCTCGAATTGCGTCATCCATGCCGTCAGGTCCTCAAGCGCCCGTTGTCCCATGAGCCGTCGTTTGCGCTCCTTGTCTCTCGTCGGTGTGGCAAGGGGAGGAAAGAGCCCGAAATTTGTATTCATCGGCTGAAAGTGACGAGGGTTCGTCGTCGTGATGTACGACAGCAGGCAGCCATGCGCCGTGGTGGGCGGAGGCGTGACCAACGGCAATCCTGCCAGACCACGCGCGGCGTTGATTCCTGCCAACCCTCCCATCGCAGCGGAATCCGTGTAGCCCTCGACGCCGACCAGCTGTCCTGCAAAGAAGAGCGTACCGCGCGCCTTGAACTGGAGCGTGTTGCGCAGCAGTTGGGGAGAGTTGATAAAGGTGTTGCGATGCAGGCTGCCGTAGCGCAGAAACTCTGCCTGTTCCAGACCGGGAATCATGCGAAACACGCGCTTCTGCTCCCCATACGTCAATTTAGTCTGGAACCCCACGAGGTTGTAACAGGAGCGATGGGCGTTTTCCGTCCTGAGCTGCACCACGGCATAGGCTCGCGCACCCGTATTGGGATTCTCAAGGCCCACCGGCTTCAATGGACCGAACTGCATGGTCTGGCGGCCCCGTTCGGCCATCACTTCGATGGGAATACAGCCTTCGAAGTAGGGAGTCTTTTCAAATTCTTTCGGTTGGACTTTCTCCGCCGCGATCAACGCGTCATAGAACGCGTTGTAGGCCGGCTCGTCCATCGGACAGTTGAGATAGTCATCCCCTCCCTTGCCGTAACGGGACGCGAGAAATACGACATCCATGTTGATGGAGTCGGCATCCACGATCGGAGAGATCGCATCGTAAAAATATAAATGTTTCGTGTGGGTCAATTGCGCAATCGCCTGAGACAGTTTGTCGGATGTCAGAGGGCCGGTTGCCAGAATGCAGAGACAGTCCGTTGGAATCTCGGTGATCTCCTCATGCAGAATGCGAACGTTCGGATGCCCTTCCAGCGCCTGGGTAATCTTGAGTGAAAACTGCTCGCGATCGACGGCCAGGGCCGATCCTGCCGGCACCCGTACCTCATCCGCCACTCGAATAATGAGCGAGTTGAGACGGCGCATTTCCTCTTTCAAGATGCCGGGAGCATTCAGCAGATCCGCGGAGCCGAGCGAATTCGAACAGACCAGCTCTGCCAAACCACCAGTCTTGTGCGCTTGCGTCATCTCCTTGGGGCGCATTTCATAGAGCGTCACTTTCGCTCCACGATTGGCAGCCTGCCACGCCGCCTCAGACCCGGCTAGACCGCCACCGATAATGACAATGTCATCGCGCATGCGCGTAAAAACTCCACGAAGAAATACTGCGAGCGGTGGCATTGTAGGAACCGCATTTTGGGGATGTCAAGGCGACTTCGGTGCACGTGACGCCGATGTCACGGTTGATCCGATTTACGAGCCCATGATAGACTTCTCTGCCTGTAGGCGATTAGCTCAGGGGTAGAGCGCTTCCTTCACACGGAAGAGGCCACTGGTTCGATACCAGTATCGCCTACCATATTCTCCACCTCCCCCTTTCTGGTCCCATACCCTTAGACTAGCCCGCATGATTCATGAGCGCTCCTGCTGCAATCACCAAAGTTTGGGCGAGAGGCACGGGGCCAGAGGCTAAGGGCGAAGACCTCTCGTCAAAAGCCCGGCTCTTCCCTCTAGCCACTAGCTTCGCGCCCCCTCCCTCACCCTCCCCATATTATGGGGAGGGATGGGGTGGGGGGCAACGAACTGCCCTGAATCATGCGGGCTAAACTGACGGTTTTTATGATAATGCCTGAACCTCTCCAATCCTGGACAGAATCCTGAAGCTCGGCTACACTTCAGTCTATCGAGAGACCATCGACTCTGAACCGTACAAGACAAGTGAGGTCATCTATGAAGACTACAGCTCTTGCAATGGGAATTCTCCTCCTAGCCACCGCAGTCGGTTGTGCTGGAAACAGCCAGCAGCAGGTATCGTCCGGTACAGATGGAAGCTATGTCCCACCGGCCAGCATCTACAGCGTGATGGACTCCACGGTCTTGGTCTACACCGATGTGGCGGCTGGAGCAGCCGCTTACGATAACCCCTGGCGCTGGGCCGGATTTTTCTTGCACCCAGCCGGAGTCGCCTTGGATTATGGCTTGAACCGACCAATTTACAAGCTCTCCAGCCAGAGCCCGTATCTTTTCGGGTACACGGCTGCAGACTCGATGCTGGATAGCCAACGGCGATAATTCTTCACGCATATCGTTTTCAAAGGCAAGGCCCGCTTTCCTCACGAAAGCGGGCCTTGCCTTGTCACCCCGTTGGTAAACCCTTTCACGTTTCGTGTATGCTCCCTTCGTGAGTCGGAATTCACGTAACACGCATACGCCTCGCGCTGTGCCCTTTCGACCATGGATGGTCTGTGGGCTAGGACTGAGCCTCTTGCTGAACGCGTGCGGAACTCCGGCTCCAAGACCGAACCTCCCGCCGTCTGAAAGCGATCTGGTCCTCCTGAAGCCCATGACTCTCTGCGCTTCGAAGTCCAGCTTCCTCGAGACACATCCTGCCTCTACCTTCAAACCACAAGACTGGGGCGTCGGGCAAGAGTTAGTTCTCCCTGCCGACCGAAGTCCATCACACAGCGACGAGTCCTACTTTTTTGATGAGGATGGTACGCTGGTTGGAACCGTCTTTACCTTTTCGTCCGGGCTTGACTTGAATCCCTATCCAGTCCTCCGCCACACCTTAACGCGGCTGAAGCCGGTATTGGAGTTCTATCTCAATGTGGCGAATCTGTCCTCGAAAACGAGCATGGATTCCAGCGCCCTGTACGAAACCGGCGACGAGAAAACGACGACACAGTACTTGGTTCTAGGCACGCGTGAGCATCCGACGTTGCTCCAGGCTTCTGTGACGATCGACCCCTATGTACGGCTGTTCTCACCCTATCGACGCGAGTTCTTGGAACGATTACGCCATCCAAGGGGCCAGAAGCCCGGACAACAGCTCGACAGTCAAGGCGCAGAGGACAAGGAGCCCTTCCTCTCGCTTCAGCAATTCGCGCGTGGCCAAACCGCACAGCTCTCCTACTGCGGGACCCAGAACTACGATACCGCCGCCATTGCCTATCAGAAAGCGATCGCAAGCGGCTTTACGAATAAAGTGTGGCTGGCAGAAGCCCACCATAAACTGGGCTTGGCGTGGGTAGGGAAGGGAGAGCATGCAAAGGCCAAGACGGAAATGCTTCTGTCGTTGACCATCAGACCCAACACTCCTGAAATTCTGAACAACCTCGGCACAGTATACCGCCAGCTGGGGGACAAGGCGAACGCACTCGCCTCATTCGAAAAATCCGTCATGCTTCGCCCTAACTATGCTATTGCCCGCTACAACTTGGCTGAGGCCTACGAGCCCACGAACCCCAAACGAGCCATCTCGGAATACGAGACCTATCTCGCACTGGTCGAAGGAATCCCCGATGAAGCCAGTCGTATCACTCTCGTCCAACAGCGCGTTAAGGCATTAAAACACTAGCCCGCATTACTCATGAGCGCTTCTGCTGCTCTCGCCGATCTTCAGGCAAGAGGCAAGGGGCGAAGACTTCCGGTCGGAAACACGGCTCTTTCCTCTAGCCTCTAGCCTCGCGCCCCTTGCCTGGCCTGTTGGCACGATATCGTGACGAACCGTCATGAATAATGCCTGCTAGTCATTTACAAAAACATTGTGCGGCATTTCGAACTGGTTCGAGGCGGAGAAGCACGGCGCGTTCAGCGCCGAACCCTCTCTTCCTGCTCTTCGAGTGTCTTGCAGTTGATGCAGAGGGTGGTGACCGGGCGGGCTTTCAGTCGAGGATAGGGAATCTCTTCTTCACAACGCTCACAGATGCCATAGATGTCTTGGTCCATTCGAGCAAGCGCCTCATCGATCTTCTTGATCAACCGTTGCTCGCGCTCACGGATACGCATCAAAAAATTCTGCTCGGCTTCCGCAGACGCCTGATCGCTGACGTCAGGGAACGCCTCCTGGCCATTGGGATTGGCGAGACCCTCGACCGCCTCCTCCAACATAGCCTTGCGCTGCCGCTCAAGGTCACGACGAATCGCCGCGTACTTTTTCCCCTGAGACGATGTCTTAGCTTTGCGCTTGGCCGTGACAGATTTCGCCGCTGATGGAGTGGAAGAAACGCGCTTGGCGGAAGAGCTTGCTTTCATACTACAACCTGCTGAGGAGTAAAACCGTCCGAAACCAAAAAACTATAACAGGGGCCTGGAGGGAGGGTCAATGGGCAACGTAGCCCAGTCTATCTGGTTCATTTTGTTCATGTGGTTGGTCTTGTTTAACCAAACAAACGAGACAAACCAAATAAACCAACTAACAGTCTTCTTCTGCTGGCAGACGTTTTCAGCCTCCTGCTAAAGATCCCGACGGCCTTCGATCGACTTGAGCAACGTCACGTCATCGGCATACTCGATATCCATGCCGACTGGGATACCATAGGCAATACGCGAGACCCGGGGCCCGAGAGGTTTCAGTTGATTCGTTAAATAGATGGCGGTCGCCTCGCCCTCGATCGTCGGACTCGTCGCGAGGATCACTTCTTCAATCCCTCCAAGCTTCACCCGATCGACCAACTCCTCGGCTCTGATATCAGACGGTCCGACGCCGTCCAATGGAGACAAGGCGCCGAGTAACACGTGATACAAGCCACGGTAGGCTCCCGCCCGCTCGATGGCATAGGTCGTACTCGGTTCTTCCACTACCAGAATTCTCGTCTGATCCCGCTTCGGATCGAGACAAAACTCACAGAGTTCTCCCTCGGCGATATTCCGGCATTGTCGGCAAAATGAGAGCCCGTCTTTGACAGCGCGAATCGCCTCGGCCAGGCGAAGCGCGTCTTCTCGCTCGGCCTTCAAGACATGAAACGCCAATCGCTGCGCCGTTTTTTGGCCGATGCCTGGAAGACGGACCAACTCGCGCACCAACCGTGCGAGTAAGCCTTGTTGATCAACCGCCATGCCGTGATCGCCTACTAGAAGTCTGCGGAAAACTGTTGTGGCACGGTAAAAATTCGATTGCCCCCATTTCGAGGGCAATAGGACATTGCCTCGCAGGATGCTCAAAAAGGCCAGCCTTCTCACCCGCCCAACCCTGGCGCGCCAAAACACGACTTGTCCCAAGCAAGGCCGCAGCGAGTGAAGATGCGAGACGTACACTTCGGTACGTTGAGCCCCTGAGCGATGCGAGAACTCCGCTGGCGGTTTTTTTTAGCATCCTGCTAGAGCAGTCCGGGGACGTTCATCCCACCCGTAACCGATTTCATCGCATCCGCCATCATCTCGCGAGCCTTCCTGAGGGCATCGTTCGACGCGGCCATGACCAAATCTTGCACCATCTCCACATCGCCGCTTTTCACCACTTCGGGATCGATGACGATGCCGACTAACTGCATGGCCCCATTCGCGGTGACCGTCACACTGCCACCGCCGGCCGTTCCAGTCACCGTCTTCGACGATGCCTGTTCCTGCACCTTCGCCATCTGCGCCTGCATCGCTTGCGCTTGCTTCAAAAGATTTCCCATGTTGCCCATCGGGTTCTTCATTCCTCAACCTCCTTCTGATTCGACACCGATCTGACCTCTGCGAGTTCTGCGCCGAATATCTCAAGCGCCTGCTTGACAACAGGATGTGCCCGCGCTTGCTCGAAGAGTGCCAGCCGTTGTTCTTTTTCCTTCGCCGCCCTGAGCTGTGCCATCGTCGGCCCGGAGGGATCCGACTCCGACAATTCGGTAATCCGCAACCGAACGGTCTGACCGCTCAATCGTTCACAGATCGATGTGAGCACCGCCATATTGTCGGGATTCTCGATCATCCCTCGTGCCGCCATCTCCTGCTTGGCAAATCCAACTGTCACCACATGACCATCCACACCCACAAACCGCCCTCTCTCTAGAAATGCGGCAATCCTGGAAGAGGTATTGCCCACTTCCTCTTGGACTTGTTCCCAATTCAGCGTCACCGCAACCCGGCCATCATCAGTCGGGCGCAATGCCATGGGCATTGGAACCTTCACCTCGCCGACCGTGCCAGGGGATCTGACATTCGTGGGGCTCGTTGAAAGGCCTCGTGGAGGCGCCGTGTTCCCGGCAACAGGAGACCTCGGCGGTATCGAAGCGGCTGGCATAGGAACTGTCGATTGAGGAGACCTCGGAGGCGGGGAGGGCGTTGGATCTGCAGAACGAGCCGGTGAGACCGGCTGGCCCGTGCGCACTGGGGCTGGCTGAGATGGACGTGCCGTCTGAGTATGTTGCATAGTTTGCCCTGGCTTTTCATCCACTCGACGCAGCAACCGCGTTGCGCGCACAGCCGCTGTTTCGAGCACGAACCGGGGATGGGCACTGAGTCTGAGCGAGTCCTCCGCTTGCGTGAAGATTGCCAACAATTCCTGAAGTAATTCGGGTGAAAACGAGCGCGCGTCAGCGGCCATCTGCGTGAGATCCTCCGCGGATGCCTCGATCAACCCCTGCCATTCTTGGGGTGATGGCACCACCGACACCACCAAAATATTGCGCAGATACTCGACAACCTCCGCACAATAGGCACGCAGATCGTGTCCCTGGTCCAACAGCTGGGCCAGCACGCGAAGCCCTGCGGCGCTTTCCTGAGCCGTGATCGCCCGAATCATGGCGCGAACGAGTTCTTGTGGAACCGCTCCCAGCAGGGCTTCCAGATCTGTGTGCACGATTGTCTTGCCGCCGAACGCGACCGCCTGGTCGAGCAAGCTCAACCCATCGCGCATGCTGCCTTCGCTGGCCCTGGCGAGCGCCATCAAGCTCCGTTCCTCGACCACGATCTGGTCCTGATCGGCCACGTGGCGCAGCCGCTCGATAATCTCGGTTCGCGCAATCCGGCGGAAGTTGTAATGCTGGCAGCGGGAGAGAATCGTCGCCGGGATCTTGTGAATTTCGGTCGTGGCGAAGATAAACACGACATGCGGCGGCGGCTCCTCCAGCGTCTTCAACAGCGCGTTGAAGGCCGAGTTCGACAACATGTGGACTTCGTCGATGATGTAGACCCGGTACTTCCCACGAAACGCAGCAAATTTGACATTCTCGCGGATCTCGCGCACATCGTCCACGCTCGTATTGGACGCTCCATCGATCTCCATGACATCGACAGAGGCCCCCTGCGCGATCTCAAGGCAGTTGGAACAGGTGCCGCAGGGCGTGCCGGTCGGCCCACGCTCGCAATTGAGCGCCTTGGCGAGAATTCTTGCAACCGTGGTTTTCCCCACGCCGCGGGTCCCGGAAAAGAGATAGGCTTGGGCAATTCGTTTCGTGGTGATGGAATTGACCAGCGTCTGAACAACGTGTGACTGTCCGATCACGTCATCAAACGTGCCAGGACGGTATTTGCGGGCGGAAACTTGGTAATCCATAATTATGTGGCGAGAGGCGCTGGGCGAGGGGCTAGAGGTTCGGACATTCTTTTTGACCTATCGCCCCTGGCCTCTCGCCTCATGCCTCACATTGAAGAGCGGGGCCAGGTGATCCTGCGGCACACAGAACTGACCGCTTACCGTTGCTTCCTTCCGGACCTGGCGGGGTTCACAGGGTTCTGTCGCACAGGGCCCAGCCCCTTCTTCAAGTTCAAAGTGCTGAGAACTGAGTGCTGAGTGTGCGAAGGATAGATCTTACTCTATTTTCCAGATCTCAGCACTCATTGCTCAGCACTTCGGATGGCGGAGAGGGTGGGATTCGAACCCACGGTCCCATTGCTGGGACGCATGCTTTCCAAGCATGTCGATTCGACCACTCTCGCACCTCTCCGCACCGATTTTCGCGAGGCGGCATCTTAACACGCGGTCTGATGACCGGCAAGGTGACCGCTAGCGCTCATCGCCATGGTTTTGCCCCTCCCAACTCCCCTTCTGATATTGCAAAGAACTCAAGGGGAGGTGTGGCGATGAGAGTTCGCATCGGACTAGATATCCTGGTCATCCTTTTGATGACAGCCGTCATGCTCCCCGCATACACTTTCCCCCCGTATTCGAAGCCGTCACGATTCTCTCACCGCCTGCCTGTGGCAGAATAGTTTCCCTCCACACCAATTCAGCCACGGAAATGCAGGGCAATGCCTTCACATGACCTGGCTACGAGGCATACATCTGCAACGATGTTTGATGAAATGAGCCTATCACTGTCACTGGCATTAGCTTTGCTTATTTCCGGCAACCATCGCATCCATATACTGATGCTCGCGTCGCTCACATCAGTATCGAGCATAATATTATGCTTGCCGCCCCAGAATGAATTGAGCTATACAGCTACGAGTTTATTAGGGATAAGCACTGCCGTTCCCACGTGTCCCAATGTGAAGATAGAGTCATGAGCACTAGTCATCTGGCAAGGAGGATTCGATGAAGAGGGTTTTCTGTGGGTTCGCAATCGCAATGGTTATTTTGATCGGAGGGATGTGGTCCACGGAGGCCAACGCTCAAGATGTCCCTTCAGCCGCACCGACCGCCCCTGATGTCGTGACGTTGAAAAATGGCAGCATCATTTATGGAGAAGTCATCGAAATGGTCGGCGGCGTCTTGCAAATCAAGACGCCTGTCAGCCCCGACAACTTGCTGAAAGTGAATTGGAACGACGTGGCCAAACTATCTGTGAATCACCCGATCCCCTTCCATCTAAAGGAAGGGTCCGTGATTATGGGGACCGCCACGGCAGGACCGAATGGAATGTTGACTGTGCAGGCGGAACCCTTGAAAGGCACAATAGAAGTCCCGTTGGACTCCGTGACTTCCATGAATCCTGTCGTTCAACCCCCAGTCATCTACTCAGGAAGTTTAACCGGTGGCTACTCGCAAACGACCGGAAACAGCCATCTGAAAAATGCCAGCTTGCTCGGAGACTTCGTAGCTCGGAGTGAGCAGCTCCGCCTATCAATCAACGGTCGCTACATCTACGGTGACAACTCCAATACCCTCATCGCTCGAAATGCGCGCGGGACGATCAAGCTGGACTTCTTTATTGCCAAACGGTTCTACTGGTTCGCCTCCTCCTACTTTGAAAACGATCGCTTCCAAGACCTGAAGATGCGAACCGCCCTCTCAAGCGGTCCCGGCTATCAATTCATCGAACGGGGAGACTTCTCCGGCATCCTCAAAGATATGACGTTCTACACCGAAGCCGGCGTCGCCTACTTCAATGAAGATTTCCGCACGGCGAACGATACGTCGAGTCTTCGCGCACGCGTGTCCATGAAGTGGAACTGGCCGCTCTTGGACGATCGCATGACGCTGTACCATTACAACGAAATTTTTCCCTCCCTCCAAAATTCATCGAACTTCTTCATCACGATGGATAACGGTGTGCGGTTCAAGATTTGGAACGGATTCGCGAGTGGCTTCCAAGTGACCACGCGATATAACAACAACCCTGCAGTGGGCACCGGGGATACGGACAACTTGTACCTCTGGACCATTGGATACAGCTTCGACACGACCAGGAAACGGTAGCCCCGACAGTAACAAATGCAGCCCACCTTAATCCTCATGAGGAGGATCTAGGCTGAAAGAGTTTAAAGAATTTGCCATGAAGGGCAACGTGCTCGACATGGCGATCGGTGTTATTATCGGCGGAGCCTTCGGGAAAATCGTCTCCTCGCTGGTCAGCGACGTACTGATGCCGCCGCTCGGGCTAATCCTGGGAGGCGTCGACTTCACGGGTCTGTTTCTCACCCTCTCAGGCACCGCTCAGCCATCGCTCGTAGCCGCAAAATCCGCGGGAGCCCCGACGCTCAACTACGGGGTGTTTCTGCAAACCGTCTTCGATTTCATCATCATTGCGTTCGTGATCTTCATGTTTGTCAAGCAGATGAACCGGTTCAAGAGAGAAGCGCCTGCGGCGGCGCCTCCGCCACCGCCGCCAGGGCCGACCAACGAAGAGAAACTATTGATGGAAATCCGCGACGCTCTGAAAGGCCGCCACTAAGGACCGCCATTTCAACGAGATTTCCCACGATGCGGGAATGGGAAGACTCATAAGGCCGATAACCCGCGCAATCCTGAAGGAAAAAATCATCATGCAGGCCTTCAAAACCGCCATCCTAGTCACAAGCCTGGCCGCTCTGGCAGGCTGCGCGAGCTGGGATAAGAGCCCTATTTGTAATCCCAGTCACCAATGGACGGCTTGGTCCGACGTTCGGTGTAATGCCGACAATGCACCGAAGGAAGCGGACGGCAATGTAGCCCGTCTCGCGGCTCTCGAAAAAGAACGTCAACGGTTGGCCGACGAATTGGCCGCCGCGCAAAAACAGAATAGTTCACTCAACAGCCGCGTGAGCGATCTGGAACGACAGCTCGCTGCCGCGAAGCAGCGCAACGCGGATCTTGAGGCACAGCTCGCCGCGATGGGCGGCATGGCCGGCGACAAAAATAAGCTCGCCGCCGAGATCGCTGCTGCCAGACAACGAATCGCAGATCTCGAAAAGCAGTTGGCGGATTGTGAGGCCCGCGTGGCCGATCTACGCAGCCAACTGGATCAAAGCAAGGGCAGCCTCGCAAAAGCTGAAAAGGATCTGCTAAAGGCTCTGCAACCAGAAATTTCCACGGGCACGGTGTCAGTCCAGCAATCCGGCGATGCGCTCACAATCAATCTAGCCTCCAGCCTGCTGTTCGATTCGGGGCAAGATCAGCTGAAGACCGGTGGAACCGATACATTGAAGCGTGTGGGTGGGGTCCTCAAAAACTTCCCGGAAAAGCAGGTGCATGTCGCGGGATACACCGACAACGTGGCCATCAAGGGTCCGTTGCAGAAGAAGTTCCCGTCCAACAAGGAACTCTCAGACGCTCGTGCTAATAGCGCCGCTGAAGCACTAAGGGACGGCGGCGTGAGCAGCAATTTATCAGCCGCAGGCCACGGGGACAGCAACCCGGTCGCCAGCAACAACACAGCAGCAGGACGTGCCAAGAACCGCCGTGTTGAGGTGATCGTCAAGTAACGGCTTGATGCTCCGAAGGAGGCAGCGACGATGTCGCTGCCTCCTCCAAGCTCAACGGTCTGTGATTTCAACAAAAAGGAGGCCTGCAATGAAGAAGAAGGCTGAAACCGCGAAAGGTCAAGCCGAGAACGTGAAGAAAGAAGGCGGTGAGACAAAACAAAGTGCCCAGAATATGAAGGCTCAGGATGCCATGAAAAACGCGGGAGAAATGAAGAGCGAGGGAATGAAGCTGAAGGACACCGTCACGGGCAAATAGCGCTTGAGTTAGATTTCTTTCGATCCAGGCCGGCGCGTCACAGACGCGCCGGCCCTCCTACCCAGCACGTCACAGATAACAACCACGTTCCTCGCAATTCCCCACTACAATAGGATGGGACGGGCAGCCTGATCGCCCCACTGTCAGCTGTACTGATCCCACGAATCGCACTGTTTGATCGCCCAGAACACCGCTTCTATGAGTTTCTTCAGCGGTACGTTCTCCGGATCGCGCATGGCTTGCAGTTTCTTGTCGAGATCTTGAAGTGGCTGGATCGATCGTTTATCCGGGATCTTGCCCAGCGCCCAGGCCACTTCTGTGAGCACGGACCAGTCGGTCTTCGGATCTTTCAACTTGGCGAGCAATGGCGCCACCACAGAGGCATCGCCATGCAGTCCGCCGAGCTGGCCTAACCCCTTGGCTGCTGCGGCTTGCACCTCGATATCCGGTGACGTATTCATGATCTCAACCAAGAGCGGAATGCCCTCTTTGCCAAGATTGCCCATCGCCCCAATCGCTTGCTTCGCCAGGTCACGATCCTTGAGCGCCTCTCTCAGCTTCGGTAAGGCTTCGTCGGCTTGCATCTCGCCTAAGAGAGAAAGAATTTTGACCTTTCTGTCCTGCGGCGTGTCGGATCGATCGAGCAACTTCAACAGACGCTCCGGCTGACCCCACTCAGCAGCCAGCAACAGGGGAAATTCGTAGGTCTCGAGCACATCCCTCAACTTGCCCATGGCATAGACTCCAGGATCTCCCGCGTTGGCCGATTGCGCGGCTTGTCCTGCCTCTTCAAACTCGGTTCGGACCTCTTTCTGCCATTTGACCTTCATGCCACCGAGGAGATAGGTCATCTGACAGGCAGGGCCTTTCCACAGGCGAGACGGAGCATCGGGCAAATCCGCATCCCCTCCGGCAGCCGTCGTACCTTCCCATGTTTTTCGCTGTTCGCATTTGACTTTGAACACCACGTCATGCGGTGTACTTGCTTCTCGCACCACCGTATATCCCAATTCACCGATCCGGCGGGCGACAAGCTCGGCGATCGGCGCCGCGTCAACGGCTCCCTTGTCTGTGAGTGCAATCGCCTCAATGCGCAGGGTCTGAATCTTATCCAGCAGCGCTTTCTGCTCCGGCGTGAAATGGTCCCGGTAGGCCCATGAGGGAGGAGACGGAAGTACCACAACAGTACAAACCAGAGTCGCGAGCAGCAGGGC
>OBEQ011117918.1_pt1 | contig 40595 bp, 39 predicted proteins | sample 1670901 | NCBI WGS metagenome assembly OBEQ01 (sample SAMEA104232315, study PRJEB22302) | groundwater metagenome | biome: forest; feature: aquifer; material: groundwater | place: USA | collected 2011-08-07 | depth 5.4 m | reverse complement strand
CGGAATTTTGCGCGCACGAATTTGTGCATGATTTCTGTGTGAGCGCAAAATCCGGGATTAACTTCTGATATCCGTTTTCATTATTGCATGACTCCAAAATAAGCGGGGCCGCCCGCGCTGTGAAATCGCCGGCGGCCCCAAAGAGACTGTCACTTTTCCTTTTAATATAAAGATTATTTTAAATTAGAACGCCTAAAAACTTCTGTATGGATGTCATCATACAATTTAGCAAAAATTTCTTGGTCCTCAATAATCCCTTCTCGATCGCTCATGGTAATTCGCATTTTTATACGCGTTTTCGTAAAAGATTCAACAGTGGCTGCAATTTGTAGAAATGGCTCTTGATTGGAAGCGGTTACAATACCTCCTGCATAATCTGAAGTTTGAATTATATAACCTCTGTCTTGGAAAACAGTTACTACTGCCCTTAGGGTATCTTCTCTATCACTGCCCTCTACTTCTTTAATTTCAAAATTACGTCTTTGTATTTCTGTTAATTTTAGTTTTCTTTTTTGATATTTTGTATCCTTTGACACTGCCTTTCCTGCTACATATCCCCCAACAGCTGCAGCCGCAAGAAAAATACAACCCGAGCTAACTAAACTAACAAAAAGACTTAAAACAATTAATTTACGCAAACAAATCTCCTGTAAAATCAATCCACCTTTTGTGCTGTTAAGAAAATAGCTTTCTCTAGTGAATTGAAGAAGTCTTGATAAGGCTCGGGGTCTTCGATGGCCTTGATTCCATATTGTGCACTCGATCTGACTAATAATTGGCTTTCTGAACGGGGTCGAATGGTCACAGTCATTTTTAACAATGTATTTGCGGTAAATTTAGAGGCGGTCACAGAGCCCAACTCTAAATCGGCTCTATCAATGACAAAATCCAAATCTTGCAATGTGCTGATAACTGTCCTCATCATTTTCTCTTTATCATTAGTGTCAAAGGCCCTCGTCTGAATACTACGCAACTGTACCTGACTTTGATCCGCTTTTAATACCTGCTCTTTTGATGTCGCACAACCAGAAATGAAGAAAAAGGATATAATAACAACAACCATATGCCAACTTTTTAATTTCATATTTTATTCGCCTCCAAAAATATTGCCTTTGATAATCTCTCAAAAAATCCCTGATAAAGCTCAGGGTCGTTCAAAGTTTCCATTTTCGAGACATCTCCTCTGTTATTCCAAACAATTCTTTGAAATGTCACTCGAACTACAATCGATTTGTTATCTTCTCCTGGCTTGCTTACAATCGAGGCTCTAATTTTTTGTACTTTATCAATACGATCAAACGCATCAGAAGAAGCCCCTCCGAAAGCACTTAAAAAAACTGATACTGTAGCAAGGGCGACTTGCCCAGCATCTGTTGCGTCTCTATCCTTCGATGCAACAACTAATCCTAACTTAGTTTCGCTGTCATCTAAGGTAAAGCCAAGATCCTGAAGCGCTCCTGCACTGGCTGAAATAATTTGTTTTTCCTCAGTAGTGTCAAATTTGCGTATTTGAAGCTGGCGAGTTTGAAGTGAGGTCTCCGATGTCTTAAGAAAATCTTTGGGATATGTCGTGGTACAGCCTGCAAAAGAAAATAGGCAGAGAATTATTATTAGTTTTTTAATTTGTTTGTTCATTGTCTACTAGAAACTGGAAGTATGATACGCAAAATCTCGAACTTTTCCTTCATTATCAAATTTAATAACTATTGTTAAAGTGCGTTGCGATTGAGAGGCTGCGCCAGCCTGTCCAGATGTAAAAAATTTCAAACCTGCTCCGCTTTCAGAATATACAACCTCTGTAGCAATCTTATCATAAACCCAAACTTCTCTTCGTTCCTCATCCGTTGATACAACATTAGGCGAACCTAATGTTTCAATGACCTGTGCAGAAGTCATTCCAACCTTGATCTCACGCTGAACTTTGCCAACAGTAATTCTGTCACCCGAATCATCTCGAATCTGTTGTTTATGATATATAGCTGGGGCACAACCGATGAGAATCAGCGAAAGGCATATCATTAAATATTTTTTCATCTATTTCTCCTCCTTTGATAAGAATGTTGTCATTATAAGGTGGGTGTTCATTAAAATCAAACGATGAACTCCGGGGACCGACTCAATACTTTCTTACCTGGGCATGGCCACATCTTATAGGAACACCTATTTTTAGCAAGGAAAATTCTCCGAAAGGTGAAAAAGAAAAAGACTACCGTTACTACTGCCCTGTCCCTTTCTGGGGTCTGACCATTTCGCTTTTTTTGCAGCGTGATTTAACGATCTTACCGACCTTACTTCCTGGGTGGATGAAACCCGATGGGCTCTTTCTTTCGTGAAGTTTCGTCTTCCTTGAGCAGCTGTTTAATGGCTTCAAAGATGAGTATGATCTTTTTGTCATGGTCTTTAAATTGGCTTTGCAACTCTTCAATCTTTCTCTCCAAGTCTTTGTGGATCATCATGAATTCTTTGATCTTGATGAAGATGCGCATGATTTGGATGTTAACTTGGATCGCCCGCGGACTGCGCAGCACACTCGACAGCATCGCAACGCCCTGCTCCGTAAAAGCAAAGACATTAGGCGCATACTTGATATCCGAGCTTATCACAATTTGTGATAAGCTCATAACCTCTCGACGAGTCAAGGAAAACATGAAATCTTCGGGAAAACGTTCTTGATTGCGTCGGACCGCCTGGTTAAGGGCGCGGGTCTCAACTCCATAAAGTTCGGCCAGATCGCGATCGATCATCACTTTTGTACCTCGTAAATAATAAATCCTTTTTTGAACAAGTTCCGATGGTAATAGCGAATGAACTGTTGACCGGAATTGACTTTTACGCTTAACACTCATGACGCTTGCTCCTTGAAATGAAAAAAAGAAAAAGGTGCCAGGCACTTTTTGGGGACACCTAACCCTTTACCTTCCTCCAAATTTGGTATTGAAACCATTCAGAACCTATTGCTCTCATTCGTTCAAATTCATTGCCTTCCCAAATTGTCGTTGACCTTACCCCGGCGCAATCGTAGTGATCAACAATGACATCTTCCGCCCCCAATTCATAATGTCGGCTTGAACTATGCGGCCAATCTACCGCCCGGTCAACCATACCGGCCTCAACGGGATTATTCTCTACATATTTCCCGCACGCATTCAAATAAGCTTCATCCTCGATAATCTTGGCTTTGTAGCGGTCCCGCCATACCGCCCCGAATCGCTTGTGAGATGTATTATACCTATGCGTATAGGCTTTCTTGAGAGCCTTCATGCCTTCCGAAAACCTGCTGAGATCTGGAATTTCAACGACCATATGAACATGTGTCTGCATCAGGCAGTAGTGGAATACCTTGAACTCATACCCTTTCTTGATCTCGGCCATCTTTTTCTTGAAAAATTCGAAATCCTCCAATTTTTCAAAGATCTTCCGTTTTTCGATCGCCCGGGTAAATATATGGGCAAAGCATCCATTGTAAAGCAGCGCCTCCCGCGTTATTCTTCCCATCCCCGATCTTTTCCTTCACCCTTTCTCTCTTCCCTTACCTGTCACCATTTTGTGCCTGGCACCTTCGTTCGTGTTTTCTTACCTGTCACCATTTTATGCCTGGCACCTTCGTAACAACACCCCCTTTGCCACTGCCCCGTGCCTTCTGAGGGACTGACCCTTTCCCACTCTTTCCCATTTCTCATTTCATTTTAAACTATCAATATACCTCTTAACTGATTCTCCGTGCTGATGAGTTATGTTATTTAAAAGGTCATTATACTTTCTTCCCGTATCTGTCTTTTTAAATTGTTCTATTTCATTTAACTCCTCTTGAGTAAATTGCTGCGTGAAGCCGTCATTTTTACTTCTAACCAACTTAGTACCAATGTCCGAAGAATAAAAACTAATCAATTCCTTGATCTCACCATGTGTAAAATACTGATCGTATATTGGATAATACAATGCAACCACCACGTCAGCATTCATCTCATCTAAAAATCGGCTCTGCTCACTTTCCTTTACTTTGGTCACGTTCTTAAATAATGTTTTAAGCCATACCTCGTTTTGATTGCTAGGGTCTATTAATCCAACCAATCTCTTAATGTCCTTACCTTTCTCTGAATCCATTCACGAAGGTCCCCAACCCCAATTTTTACTTTACGATCACTTCTATAACCTTACCACTGCTTATTATTACTTCAGAAAACAAGTTTACTGCAACTTGACCTTCATCTTTATAAACCGTTCATACATCCACAATATGTTTCTTTACCGTCTTCAAAAACTATTACTCCATACATACAATTATCTGAATCATTTTTTGATTTAAATTGAATTAACCATGCAGGACGTCCATCCCCATACCATAAATTCGTAAAAGGCATTTCTCCTTTATCATAATTTATTTCATATTTTGAAGCATAATATTGTTCACGATACTCACTTTCAATCAGACATTTCTGTGCAATGATAATTGCCTCCTTCTTGCTGACACCATCCGACAAATTAATGTTTTCATATTTTTTCTTATTCTTTTCAATATTTTTAGGACTTTCCCCCATCGCTACTCCTTTCAGGGGCATCAACAAAATCATCATAGTAAGCAAAAATAAAGATAAAGAAATACTCATATTTGACCCTTTCTACGGTGCATCTGGGAAGCCAGGAGCTCGCCCGATGGCTTGACCGCCTCGAGGAATATTACCACCTGCCCCGTAGATGACACTATTTACTGCGTAGTTACTATTGTGATTTAAAGCATTATATTGAAAATTCCCAGCAAACGTTTGGTTATATAAGTTAATCGCTTCGGCTAACCCTTGCCGATTCACCCCAACTTGGAAAGATTCGATATAACGTCCACCTAAAGCTAAAGATGTCTCCGTTGTCTGGTGTATATCCCAGCTTAGCAAATCACCGACAGTGTCTGTTGTCTGAATTAAATTATCCTTTCCATAAGGCCCCATTTCGAACTTTCCGTTAGGAAGATCTTTGGAAAGTATGGCATTGTGCCTCGGGCCTGTTGTACTTCCTAATGGCCTTGAGATTCTTTCTACTGTTGCATTCTTTTGATTAACATTTAAACTGTGCATCGCTTTTATTTTTACTTCATACTGTGCAAAAGCTACGTTTCGGTTTGACCTAAACCCATTCTCTGCCTTAAAATTTTGGAATTGCTCGGATTTAACAAGCCCATTCCCACCAATTCCTCCTAATATTCCTCCAGTCAAACCTCCAGCAAAACTATCCCAACTATCCGTTGCACTCGCTACCCCAGCTCCAGCTATTGCCATTCCAATTCCAAAACCAGAACCAAAGGTACCTACACCCCATGCTCCAAAGCCTCCTAAAGCTCCACCAAGAGCACCTCCAATAAGAGCTCCTTTTCCTCCACCTTCAAGTCCACCAGTAATTGCTCCCCCCACCGCTCCTCCAATCGCCCAAGCCATTGTTGAACCCACCAAGGCCAATCCACCGGGCCCAAGAAGAACCGCTGCTACCACACCAACAAAAGCTCCAACAGCACTATGCCAGAATTTCTTCCAAGACCACTTATGACCGTCAGCATCTATACGGTTGACAGGATTATTGGAAGTGTAGCTGTAACGGTTTAAGGTCTGTGGATCATAAGGATTTTGAACAATCGTATCCGGCGTTATAAACCTTCCGATCACCGGATTGTAGTAGCGGGCGCCATAATAATAGAGGCCGGTTTCTTCGTCGAGTTCTTTGCCGGTAAAGAGATGGGAAGCTTCTTCATCAACAGTGCCGTAACGTTCGTTTTTAGAGGGAAGGCCGAAGGGTTCGTACTCGACGAGTTGTTTAACAACTCCGGTATTATTGGTGATGAGGTTGGTGCCGCCTAAATGATCGCTGTGATAATATTTCAACTGGCCGTTTGTAATAGAGGCAATACGGGTGCCCCCTAAGAAGATATGCCGCGTACTTTGAAGCTCGGACGCTTCAAATAAGTTGCCGACATAACGGGTCGTGATGGTGGCGGGATTGCTGGCTTCGGCGGTTTGGGCGTTAAAGAGGAAGTCCATGATGCGATTGCCGTAGTCGGAGAAGTCAGCGAGATCAAAAAGACGTGAATCGTGATGCGTGGTGCGTTGGGCGTCGTGCGTACTGCGCTTCTGTTCTCTGTAAACTGTTCTCTGTTCTCTTAAACTCATCCACCCTGTTCTGAACAAGAAAACCATCCGCAAAAAAGTTATCGGACCTGGCGAGTTCAAGATTGTAAACATGATGTTTGGCGGGAATGGAAACGGTTTTGATCGAAGAAATGGACGATTCGGATAGATCAGAATCCAGAAGATGATCCTTGGATTCCAGGGTTTCGGCGAGCTGCCAGCGCCCTTGCGAGTACACAATACTCGTAGGCGCTATTTTTAACGTGTCATTAACGATCACGACCTTATCCATCACCTCTTCTTTTTGAAAAACTTTTGTGACCTGGACTTTGTCTTTTGAAAGAGTCTTTGGATTAAAGCTTAAGACCCAATCCCCGGCTGAAATGGATTCAATGGGTTTTTCTTTGCCATCGGCCATTTGAATGAGCGTTCCTTCTAAGAATTTGCTCGCGACGCCTCCGGAATATTGATAGGCAATTTTCTTGGTAACCAGCCCCGCGATATCCTCCCCATGACACTTCAACGTCTGCCCCTTTCTAAAATTTTGTTACCTGTCCCTATTTTGTGCCTGGCACCTTCATTTCATTCTTCACATCTTCATCTTCATTTTCATCCCTTCATCTTCATCTTCATTTATTCATAAATTCATCCCGATTAGAGACTTCTACTATGCGGTTTAAAATTCCATCTCTAAACACTGCCATCAATTTTAAGACTTCTTTTCCATTATCTACAAATCCAAACCCCACCTTTCTTTCTCCGGCTCGTGTTATATCATGGTATCCAGTAAGTCCTCCAGGTAAAAAAGCAATTATCTCATCTGCAACTTGGTAATAAATACCATTTATGTCTCTTAAGAAACTATCCCATTCTATTCCTGCTGAAAGATTAAAGAGTTTTTGTTGTGTCTGTAAAAACTGCTCTTTTGTAGCAAAGTATTTCGCATTAAAATTAAAAATTTGTTTAAACCATTTATCTGGTGAAAACATTAATAATCCAATATCGGCCATCCGTTTTTCGCCTGGAGGATAATTTTCTCTTTTTAAATCAGGAAATTTCTTTATCCTAACTAAGTGATCGCCTCCATCAAATTGAAAAATATATCTGACCACTACTAACTCGTCATCTATATATCCAAAATAGAGATATTTTATTTGTTCTGTTCCAATATCAAATGAGGCCGATAATTCTTTAAGATAACTTTTAAACACATATTTCTTTGGCCCCGGAAAATAAATAAGCGCATTTCTATCCCCAAATATGCGATACATTCTATCTTGGTTATAAACTTTCCCCTCCTGCATAGAATCTAAAATAGGCACTACTTCATTGTCAAATATATATTTTGTTCTCCCTTTATTAATAAAAAATAATTGAGCCACTCGTGTACCAAGAATTTCACCCTCTTGAAGACCAGCAGTAATTGGTAAAGAACCACATCCGAAAGTTAAAAAAATGATTATTAGGAACAGAAATATAGGCTTATTATTTTTCATCTTCTATTCACCTCCGCATTAATAATTCCAACAGCCCCCGAATGGCCTTCAACTCCGTAAATAGAAGACGTAAGATAAAATGACCAACCTGCCTGAGATGTGGCGGTACCCAAGGCTTGTGTTCCACTCATTCCGCCGTCAATTAGTGTTCTAAAAAATGCTTGGTGAGAAGTAGCTGTCCAGGGCGATGCATAAACTTGACCCTTAAGAATATCCTTTAGAAAGATATTCTTTGCAGAATCAAACAACGTACCACCTTTATTTACAACAACAGCTGCATGACGAACATTCAACGCTTCGAAAACTTTATCTACACCAGGCGTGCCTTTAAATGCAATATCAGATGCGACCCTTCCCTGTGGATACCAATTATTTTTTCCGCCATGCTCAGCAATATAATTAGTAGTTGACCCACCAGGTTGTGTATTTCCACCCTCTATTCCATATTTTGATATCGCACCTTCTCGATTCACTGGATTTCTATAGTCTGGCCCTGCGTAACTTGATGGGGTTATGGCAATATAAATGGCTGAAGATACGAGTGCCGTTGAAACCATATTGCCAACCACATAAGCTGCCCTAGGCCGCATTCCAAAGGCATCATCAAATACATCTTCACTCATAAACCTTGAGAATTGATGTCCGGGGGGTGTATCCATAAATCCAGCAGCCAGAACGGAAGATGCAATCGCAATTGGATTACCCCAAGATAATACAGCTGAGGTAACAAGTGCAGTACCCATATTTTGGACAGTACTCCAGTCTCCTGTCGTCACACCTTTGACAATACCACCCACAAATCCAAACAAACCCGCCCATTTCTGGATAAACTTCTTAAACCACCCGTGTCCATCGGGGTCAATACGATTGATAGGATTGTTAGAAGTGTAGCTGTACCGGTTTAAAGTCTGCGGATTGTACGGATCCTGTATTAAAGTATCCGCCGTTATAAACCTTCCGATCACCGGATTGTAATAGCGGGCGCCATAATAATAGAGGCCGGTTTCTACGTCGAGTTCTTTGCCGGTAAAGAGATGGGAGGCTTCTTCATCAACAGTGCCGTAACGTTCGTTTTTGGAGGGAAGGCCGAAAGGTTCGTACTCGACGAGTTGTTTAACAACTCCGGTATTATTGGTGATGAGGTTGGTGCCGCCTAAATGATCGCTGTGATAATATTTCAACTGGCCGTTTGTAATAGAGGCAATGCGGGTGCCCCCTAAGAAGATATGCCGCGTACTTTGAAGCTCGGACGCTTCAAATAAGTTACCGACATAACGGGTCGTGATGGTGGCGGGATTGCTGGCTTCGGCGGTTTGGGCGTTAAAGAGAAAATCCATAATGCGAGTACCGTAATCCGTAAAACGGGCAGGGTCAAAAATAGACTCGAGACTTGAGACTTGAGACGGGTCGCCATTGGTATGATGCCCAGCGTATTGCGTCTCTAGTCTCGAGTCTTTAGTCTCACGTCTGAATTCATCCACCCTGTTCTGAACAAGAAAACCATCCGCAAAAAAGTTATCGGACCGGGCGAGCTCGAGATTGTAAACATGATGTTTGGCGGGAATGGAAACGGTTTTGATCGAAGAAATGGACGATTCCGATAGATCAGAATCCAGAAGATGATCCTTGGATTCCAGGGTTTCGGCGAGCTGCCAGCGCCCTTGTGAGTAAACAATACTCGTGGGTGCTGTTTTTAATCTGTCATTGATGATAACAACTTTATCCATCATCTCTTCTTTTTGGTAAACCTTCGTCACCTGGATTTTATCTTTTAAAAGCGTATTCGGATTTAAACTGAGGACCCAATCCCCGGCTGAAATTGCTTCAATGGGTTTTTCCTTGCCATCGGCCATTTGAATGAGCGTTCCTTCTAAGAATTTGCTCGCGACGCCTCCGGAATATTGATAGGCGATCTTTTTGGTGCGGCCGCCGTCTCCATCATAGGCAAATTTTGCCTGCACTAAAGAATTCTTTCTCACCTCAACCAAACGGTTTTCCGCATCGTAAATATAATCCCAATTTGCGCCGTTTTTGACCATCTGTTTCATGTTTCCACTGGCATCGTAAGCAAACGTTGAGCCGTCAGAACCCGATGTCACCGCGTGCGGCCCTGCCCCATTTTCGCCATAGGTATAATTGACATTGTCCTTGGCCATTATATTTCCGATTTTGTCATACGCATAGTTTTTTGTTCCGTAATTTCCCTGCGCGTAAACTAAGCGATTGAGTTCATCGTATTTAAACGTTTGGCTCGCCGTATTAACAGTGTCCGTGATGGATGTGATATTACCGGCCTTGTCATAGGTATAACTTAAATCCTGAATCACGTTATTTTGTGAACCGGATGTTTTAATTTTTGTCAAACGCAGATTGTAGGGATGATAGGTGTAAGTTGTCACATTGCCATTGCCAAATTCAATCCTTGTGATTTGACCGTTGACGCTGTAATCAACGTTACGAACAAACGTCACCGGCCCGGCCGGCTGAGGTGTTGCGGTTTTTTCATTCGAATTCCCGCTTGCCCCTGAGGCATTGGAGGCGGTCACAACAAAAAAGTAAGCTGTGTTGTTCGTTAAACCGCTTACGGTATAGGTTGTGACATTGGTGACAGAAATGAGAGCACCGTAACTTCCGGAAGTTGTTCCGTATTTGATGGAGTAACTCGTTGCATTCGCTGAAGCGGCCCAGGTTAAGGTTACGCTTTTGTCTCCGGGAGTGGCGCTGTTTAGCGCCGGCGCCGCAGGCGCCGGCGCTTGCGGCATCGCTAACTTTTCATTAGAATTGATACTTTCTCCGGTTGCGTTTAAAGCGGCCGCGACAAAATAATACGTTGTTCCATTGATTAAATTATTAATCGTTGCTGTGGTATTTGCTGCGGCATCCACCGTCGTTGGGTAAGTTCCGGAGGCTGTTCCATATTTCACTTTGTAAGATGTGGCACCGGAGACAGAATTCCAACTTAAAGACACGCTGCGATCGCCAACGGTGGGAGTATCCAAGGTTGGTGCATTCGGTACTCCCTGCGCAATATTATCAACCAAACGGCAAACATCACCCGTCATTTTGTATCCCGTAAGGTTCCTATAATTTTTCGAACTAAAAGCATATAAATAAGGATAACTCCGAGCCGTTTTATTGGCTGTCAAAGTACTCACAAGAGCCGTTCTCGCGGAATTGGAATAAATCTTTACGGAAATCGCATTACCGCTGCGGCTGATCGTTAAATAATATCGCTGCCCGACCGTTAAGGTTGACGATGCCTGTGCTGAAAATCCCCTACCGAAAAGTTCCATACGGGGCAATGCTCCAAATTTATTAAAGGAAACATAGATTCCATCCGTCCAAAACGAATAATTCGCGTTCGGTGTATTTGAGATCCCCCAAATCAAACTGGGGCCCGAAAACGTGTCCGATGCAGAAACGATCATATCAACGGTATAATGAAAATCACCGCTTGTTGTGTACCCTTTGTAAACAAAAGCGTTCGTCATTTGTGTTTCAATATTGTTAAACGAAATGCAATCCGCGGTTTTGGTGATCTTATTTGTCGGATCTGCTTCGGTAAAAGTTGTGAAGTCAAAATTGACCGCCGCGTAGGCATCGGTAACGCCAAAAACCTTCCCAAAAACTTCCCCTAAATATGAAATGGCCATTCTTAGCGTATCTCGAAGACTGTCATTGCGCCCGCCCTGCCGCTTCGTGGCGAAAGCCGCGGGCCGGGGAGGCTGAATATTTTGGGCTGAGGACGGAGCAATCTCTTTTTTATAATCGGTTTTGCTTCGTGGTTCGACTTTGCTCACCACTCGCCCTGAGCAAGCGAAGCGCGTCGAAGGGCTTCGTTCGCCGCCTTCGGCGTGCTCGCTCGCAATGACAACATTTGACTTGTGCCTATTCTTTTCAAAATCAAGCAACGCCATTCTCGGTGCCGGCGCAAAAGCGGCAGCGACAATGGACCAAACCCGGCTCAAAGAAAGGCTCCATGACATTGTCGCAGGACCTTTCATTGCAACAATTCGTGAACTTCCTGTGCCAGCACCTCCGGTTGTACTTGATGGAAAATAGCGTTGAGTTTGTCCTGATCCTGGAGTTACCGTCATCAAACTGATCTCTCCCATCAAACTATCAATCACCCACGCGCCATCACTTTGAGTTATTAAACTCACAGATGCTAAATTACTGTTGCCATTGTTTTTCGCAGTAATTTCCGGCGCTTGTTGTTTCACACCCGTCAATGAAATTAAACCCGCTTCGACACGGCGTACAGATGTACTCAAGGTTGCTGAAACTGTATTAGCTCCGGTTGGTGGATTCTTTAAATACCAAAGTTCTGAACTGTATTGATTCATATAAACTGTAACATTACGATCAATGAGTATAAGGTTTTGTCCGGCGTAAGTAACGCTTGTTACGATCGCTGTACTGCTATGCTTAATTTGAAATCCAACAACGAGCATGCGATTTGTTCCGTTGGGATTGACCACATGAGTAAATGATAGCGATGATGAGGATGTCGCAACTGCGCTGTTTGAATTGTCAAAAGCAATTGTTTCTGTTTGTCCGCCGGGCAGCGCTGCCGGTGTCGCACTCTTCTCATTGGAATGACCGCTTGTCCCTGAGGCGTTGGAAGCGGCCACGACAAAATAATACGCTGTTCCATTGATTAAATTATTAATCGTTGCCGTTGTGTTCGCTGCGGCATCCACCATCGTTGGATAAGTTCCGGAGGTTGTTCCATATTTTACTTTGTAAGATGTGGCACCGGAGACAGAATTCCAGCTTAAAGAAACACTGCCGCTACCGGCGGTGGGATTGTTTAATGTTGGAGCGTCCGGTACCGCAGGCGGACTGGTGATCTGTCCAAAAGTTCCACTCGCCGTTTCAATCTGACCCGCATCATTGTAGGTGTAATTTAATTCTCCGTTTAAAGGATACTGAATGGAAACAAGGCGATTCAAGTCATCATAACTGCGGTTGACCTCATAATTCACCCCATCAATCTTTTTTACGGACTTTATTTCACGGCCCAGTTCATCATAAGAGAATTGTGTATTGCTGTTGGCCGCATCCTGCGCCTTTGTCAGCCTTCCTTTTGAAAAATTCATCAGCGCATCATCATAGCTGTAGTTAACGTTCATACGGGATCCCTGCGTCTTCGTGACAAGACGGTTAACAACATCATAAGTAAAACTCAACTGCTGATTCTTGGGATCCAGCTGGTTTTTTAAATTGCCATTGGCATCATAACCGTAATTCCAAATCCCCATATCACGGTCATTCATGAACGTTTTTTGGCCCAGCTTATCGTAATGGATGGTCGTTGTATTTCCCTGCGCATCGGTGACGGAAACAAGATTGCCTTCGGAGTCATAATTGTAGAGCGTCATCGCATAAAGCGTGTATGGGGAATCAGGATATTCCGGAGCCCCGCGCCCGTCCGCGCCCTTATATTCTTCCTTCTTTATCAAACGTCCGTACGCGTCAAAACGGGAAATCTGTTTATGCCCGTTTTCATCAATCGTTTCAACGGAATCATCGTTATACACAACATTGGAATGGGTGCCGTCCGGATTCCACGTCTCAAAGACTCTTCCCATGGAATCATATATAAACGTTGTGTAGGGCTGGCTGGTATTAACCGGATCGAGAGTGTCCATGGATGCATTTGACAAATACGGCATGTATTTTTTAATCGGTAAGCCGCGTGTATTGTATTTGGTCTGGCCGCTGACCGCATAAACACCCGGATTTTCCGTCGGAGTTTTTGTTTCTAAGACACGCCCCAGGCTATCATAAAAAGATACGGCCTCCTGCATCTGTGGCTGGCCCGGATTTTTACGCTGACGGGTTTTAACCTTGGTGTATTGCGGCATCACCTGATATTCGCTTGTCGATGTCGGTAAGGAAATCGTATCAACCGGAGACACCGCAAACGTTGTCCTTCCAAAAATATCATAACTGCGCCGGCCTTTTTGATCGTTGGGATCTGTCGTTGATTTAAGCTGGCCCCAAAGCCCTTTTAACCCGCTGCCGTTATCAACCGGCACTCCCGCAATTCCATAATACTCATTGACAACCTGATGATCCCTGGCATTTTTTGTTGTTAGAGGAAAAAGATTCCACTGCGAATCATACGTTACAGACGAAATATTTTCGTTGGCATCCTGAGTTGACATAAGATTGCCAACCGCATCGTAGGTATATTTTGCTTCCGGATGAACAACACCCGCTCCGTCCCCCGCCCAATCTTTTCTTTTGGTCAAAAAACCTTTTGTCGGAACCGTATTTAAGTCTGCACTTCCGTCATAATAAAGCCATGACTGCCGGACAATGTTATCGCCGGCATCTTTGGTCACAATATGTTTCGGCAAACCAACAATCCAGTTGTCACCCGAAGCATTATTCACATACTCCATTTCAACCGTGCGCCGGTCACTGCCGACATCGGCACCCGTACTCAGATCAACCTCCCCCATTTGAATCATCTTGTTCATGTTCCCCAATGGCGCAGAAAGATCATAAAAATATTTGTTCTGCGTTCTTTTTCCGGTCGCATCACCGTTGTAAATATAATTATTTTCTTCTTTCAAAAAAACAAACGATGAACCGTTTCCAAGATCGGAAACACCCCAGGTATTCACGGCTTTACTAAAAAGTCTTCCCGCATAATCATAAACGGATTTTTCTAAGAGCCGCCCTTTAAAAATATCGTCCTGGGCAATGGTTGTGATGGTAAAGTTATTATCCGCGTCTAAAGTTTTCACCATTTCAAAACCACGGAATTCCCTTTCCTTATAATTCCAGAGCCCGGCGCTAAACTGGTAATGGGTCCAAAAACCTTCATCGGCAATGGTTAACCGTTTTAATCGGGCGATTTGAAATAAAATGGGGCTGTAAGCCGTTTTGTACTGCGTTTCCGGTAAACCTTTGATCGGAATATGGGCGTAATCAATCGACATGTCCAACCCGTGATTGTCTTTCAGATAAATGAGGACACCCGTTTTTGATGTCGCCGGCTGGGCGGGAGACTGCGGAAATACTTTGTAGGGAAATTCCTGCGGGACACCACGCAGTAAATCAGGCAGGCCATCTCGATTAAGATCGGTCAGGACATTGCCATTATCGTCTAAATCCAGGTTGGGATAACTCGTTATTTGCTGCGGAATAAAAAATCCATCAAAGCCATTATTAAGCCAAACTTGATATCGTATGCCTGCCGATGGTTGGCCAAAAATAATATCGACAAAGCCATCCGCGTTCATGTCCATCAATTTTACGTTGGGGTTATCAAAACCTCTCGGCGGCGGATTCACAAGTGATATCGGATTATTAAAATCGATCGTATCATTGTTATCCACCTTGCCGTTATTAAGCCAGAGTGAATACTCCGGATTATTGCCCGTTGTGGATTCAAGAATATCGGTCAGGCCGTCTCCATTAAAGTCAACCAAACGCGTGACATTTTGATATGTGAGTGAATGGTTCGGGCAATTTCCGACATATTTACGAGTCGTGTAGCCGTCTCTTCCATTGTTAAGCCAGATACTGTAAGGATTGGTTTCTCCCCAAATCACATCTAAAAGTCCATCCCCGTTAAAATCCGCCATCATCACATCCGCATTATTTGTACCGTGAAATGGAGAATTGACGGCAAAGACCGGATTATTAAATCCATAATTTCCATTATTCAAATAGATTTTGTATCCGCCAGCCTGCCCGGAATGCGTTTCCACAATGTCGGTTAAACCATCTGTGTTCATATCGATAAACTGGATAATATTATTTCCGGAGAGAGGATAAAGAAAAGATGGGCCGGTGCTCATTGGCCCATTAAAACTTCCAGTTCCCGTATTGACCCAGAGGGCGTAAAGGTTTTCCCGTCCATCCATAATATCCAAAAGGCCGTCTCCCGTAAAATCGGCAAGCCGGTATCCGGGGTTGTCCAGGCCGACAGGCGGAGAAGGGACAACGCTGGCCGCAGGGGCAAAATTAAAGTTTCCCCGATTGATGTAAAGGCGGTAACTGCCGCCGGAAGTAGAATCCAGAAGATCCGGCAGCCCGTCTCTATTCATATCCAGGACCCGGACCAATCCGCCGTCGACAATGGCATGGGGTGGATGATTCGCGAGATTGATGGGCGAATAAAAATTGGTATCACCCTGGCTATAAGTAAATTCGACGGGAGGAAGGATTGATGTGCCGTCGCTGCCAAATTGCGTGACCTTGCTTAAAAGCGAACGTTTTGTGTAAGTATCACGCGCGTATTCGATTTTATAACTGCGTAGAAGATTGCCATCGGCCTTAACGTCAATGGTACTTAACCGCCAATTACCCCTTACCTCAAAACCGCTGTTGAAACTGCGAAGAATATCCGGGCGAGTATCGTCATAGGTAAATTTGACGCTTGCATAAACTGAAATATTAGTTTGTGAATTTCCTGTATAGCGTATTTCTGAAGGATAAAGCTCGTTCCAATCTAAGAGGTAATAGATATCCATATAGTTACCGCTGAGATCTTCAACATGATCCAAACACCATTTAAAAACAATATTCGATTTATGGGGATTCGTAAGACGGGAAACGGAGGTCTGCCCGAAAAAGTATTTTGTCCCTTTCTTATCGACGGCGACCCACCCCGCATTGCCGAGATTCTTAATTTTCATAAACGCGCCTTCGTTTTTGAAACGAAATTCAGTTTGGTTGCCGCTGATATCAACAAGCTCCTGGCGGGAACCGGATTGCATAAAAACAAAGGAATCGCGACTGTCGTACTTGGGGACTCCCCGTTTGGTGGAACGGGCAATGCTGCCCGTATCCAAACTCCATCCCATCCCCAGAAATCCGTTAGGGCTGCTCGAATTATAAAGAAGGGCTACATTGGGCTCGATTCCGGCACGCCCAGGGGGCACTTCAATGGGGATGCTCATGGACGCGGTCCCGGTTGTGGAGTCCACGTTTAAATTTTCTGAAACAGATGAAATTTTACCGGCAGAAGCATTTTGAGAAAAACTTTCGCCTGCCAGTAGGGTATTAATGATAAAGACGATAATCGCCGGAATGATGAGTAATTTTCTGCAATACATAAAATCCTCCCTGTGTTAAATGAACTTGGATTTTTCCGTACCGCAGCATATTGCTCATCAAAAATGACAAGACATATTGGATGGGTGTTAGTAATTAATTTGCAATTCTGTTTGATCCCAAATTTTGCCCCACCAAAAAAGGGCAAAATTATGGGATTAATCCTGCCAACAGCGCAAAATCTTTTTTAGAGATTTTGCGCGGCGGCCCTTTGAGCGCCTGCCTGCCGGTCAGGCAGGGATTTTGTCCCGTCTTTAACGGGACAAAATTCGGGTTGAAACTTATGGTATGCCGAAAGAACACAATCACGAATCGTGATTTTCATGTCACCCGACAGGCAATCCACCGTGTTATACCATCGATTATTTTTTCCGCGCTCCTGCGGCATGGCCACAAAAAGCCCTTTGGGCCCCTCAACAATACGCATCCCTTTAATTAAAAAAACATCATTGACATTCACGTCCACAAACGCCTTGATGACGCTGTCTTTGGGGTAAAATTGAACCCGCACCACTTTGATGTCAACCGTGTTTTGAATCATAAAATTTATTTGTTGTTATCTTTCTCTGAAAACCTAATAACAATAACCCCATTTGCCATAAAACGAGTGACGATATTTCCGGAACAACCGAAATTGTTGTTTGGCCATCCACCGCCGTGCCGGGGGAAAATATTTTTCCATGGGATTCTGCTATTGAGGAATGCAAAACAAAATCCTGCCCCGCTCCATCCGGAAAGCGTGTTATGCTTTGGTCATGATTTCCCAGGCTTCCATACGTAACCTGTGACATGATCTGGTTGAACGTGTTATAAAGCGTCACTTGATCTCCGGTATTATTTAAACCCAGAGTCCCGCTCGAAGCTGTTTGCGTAATAATACCGGTAAGCGATGGATGACCGCCGCCAAAAACAACCAAAAAGTTATTGCCCGGTAAATTTGTTCCCCCTGGCAAAATGTGCCGCACACTCGTTGAATCTGATATAGACCAACCGCTTAAATCCACAGAATCTTGTCCAAAGTTGAGAAGTTCGACAAATTCATCCTGTGTTGCCGACACAATGCCATCCTGATTCGCATCGCCCAAAACTGTAGCCGGCGGATCCGCCAGGATTTCATTGATGAGAACAAAAGCATATGTGAAAGGGGAAAATAAAAGGAGGGCTGCAAGAACTAAAATAATAATTCTTTTTAATTTCATACTTCCCCCCTTCTTTAACGATCGCTTGAATACGCTGCTAAAACTTCTTTCGCGATGGCACTGCGCGTTTCATTTGTTAAACAACGGATCGTGTCGTACCACTTATTATCCTTTCCCTTTTCCTGGGGCATGGAAACAAACAGCCCCTTCTGCCCCTCGATCACCTTGACCCCCTTGATGAGAACCTGGTCATTGATGGAAAGATCAATAAAAGCCTTCATGTGTGACGCATTATCCATTTTATGAATGCGTGAAACTTTGAAGTTTAGTACATTTTCTGACATTGTCATCTCCTTTCATTGTTAGGACTAAAGTCTTTACTAATAGCCGCAGACAAAACGTTTATTCTGCCTGTTTTTTACTCTTTTTACTCATGCTCAGCTTTTTATCGGCTGATTCTGTGACGGAGGATAGTTCATCCTTAAAACATTTCGCACAGGGCTCAAGGCCTTTGGTGACGGCTTCTTTGCGGGAAATACTCTCAGGGTTCTTGTTTTTAATAAGCCGGCAATCTTCTTTATGAAATTTCTTGCCGTTTTTTGTGACATAAACATCTTCGGCAAAGGCTAAACTCACTGTTGATAAAACAGCCACACACACCATAAGTGTCAAAAGTCTTTGTTTCATGAAAATGACTCCTTTCCTATTTAAGTGTCCGCAGCTATTAGTAAAGTTTTGTTTATCATAAAATAAAATTTTCTTTCTTAATGTCAAATACCAAAGCACAACTGACAAAATAATATTTAATGACAAATAACCAATAATAAAACATCAACCCTTATCGTTATGCCCTGTCAGTGAAATTGCTGAAAATATTTTAGTCAACTGAAATGATTCCTCTATCAGCACATCGATTGGGCCTTTAAACTCGACATTACTGTGCTCCACCAATTCCAGCCAATACTTGCTTTCCTTAGATTCCTTCCTTGATATTCCAATGCGATGGTAAAATTCTTTCCGAGTTATTGAGTCGTTCGCCTCTCGATAATTCGCTCCCACGGAACTCGAAGACCTTATGAGCTGGTTTGTAAATTCACTGTTTGTCATATTTTTTGGTAAAGATTGACATAAATCCACACATCCTTTTGCAAATTTCAAAGTTCTTTCTTCTAAATCAAATCCACGTTTTGTCATTTTGTCATTTGTCATTTTGGTTTGAATTGTCATTTGTTATTTTTTATTTGTCATTATCTTTCAATTTTTACTAAACTCCCCTCCCGTAAATCCATCCAAAAGCGCCGTGAGTTCTTCAATTCTCATCTGATTATCACGATATTGCTGAGATAAGGTATCTGCAGGCGCACCCAACTCGCTCTGTAACCGGCGCCGTTCAAAATAAATCCGGGTGACCTGATCCAAAACATCTCCTCGCAATTCCACCATCAATTTTGACCTCGAATCAATCGATGTTTGGTCATTATTCCAAATCAACTCCCCCATATTCCACGACAGAGAAACATCCCAATCGAAATGCTCTCGGCCTTTCAGCAAAGCATCGGGGTTTGCGCCGGTGTCCCAATGAAACAGATCTGTTGTCGCGCGATCTAATCTAACGGAAAGTGTCGGCAGCCAGGCTTTATTTTTCGCGGCTCTTCTCCAATCGGAAATCTTTCGCGGAGAAACTTCCGCATAAGCAATCGCCATTTGATAAACTTGACGGATGGAGGGGTCGTGAAAGTCATTTTGTTTTTTCAACGTATGCGGTTTTATTTCAACATCTTGTTTCTTGTGCCAGAGCTGATAAATCCCTTTGTCCGTGGCGGCAAAGACATTTCCCAGAAGATCTTTCGTTAAAAAGTTAACCTGTCTTCCATCCATGCCCTGATAAATGGATTCCCAATGGCCATCTTGAAAATAAAAAACTCCTTTCATCGTGCCCGCATAAATATTACGGTCATCAATGACAAGGAGTGAAATGATTTCATCGGTAGACAATCCGTCCATCGGCAGCGACTGCCATGTTTCGCCGTGATCGTGGCTTTTTAAGATTCCCCTGGATGTCACAAGATAAATAATTTTTTGTGCGTTTAAAACCGAAATAAATCTCAACTGCCGCTTTAAGGGAGCACCATTTTCTATGATGCCAATCGATTCCTGATCTAAATTTTTCTCCTTTGATAATAAAGAAAACACTTCTCGGATGCCGCCCAGTTCATCATTTGAGCGAAACACCTGATCGTCAGAAATGAAATAAAAATAGTTTTCGTCACGCGCGATTTGATAAATCGCCTTTGAACTGAGCGGTGCGGCGGCCTTTTGCCAGCGGGCGGCGTTTTTGTCCTTTAGCAAAAGGCCGCCTTCTGTCGCTAACAGTTGCGTATCTTTATTTTCTAAGAACCAAAAACAATTTCTTTCTTTGGCGTTAAATGGTGAGAATTCCTTCTTCCAATTTGATTCATGGGTTTGCTTTTTGTAGAGGCCATTCGAAGTGGTGATATAAATGACGCCCTGATCATCCGCGTAAAGCCCCTGAATGTGTTCGGCGCTGGTTTGTGTTTTAAAAATTTCTTTGAAAGACTTTTGCTTGGATTCTTTGGAATAGAGGGATTTTTCTGTTGCGGCTAATAATGTTGAATCGTTTACGGCCATCGATAATATTGAAATGGTATTGTTTTCATAAATTCCCTGCCCGGCTTTCTCCCAATACGCCTCTTGATCAGCAAACACAAAATTATTTATAAAAAGTGGTAATGCAAAGAGGCCGGCTTTGATCCCAAATTTTGCCCCGCCAAAGGCGGGACAAAATATTGGGATTAACCCTGAACCGACCCGTCGAAGACGGGTTTGGTTCAGCCCTTTGGGCGGATTTTGTTTTGCAAAATCCGGGTTGATCCTACGAATCGTCATTTCGCATCGCCTCACAATAGATCTTGTGAATACTCAAATATTTGGAAGCATGCGAAACGGCTTGTTTCATGTTCGGGTTATTTTTCTCTAAAAGGGTGATATATTTCTCCAAATATTCCAGCATGGCCTCCAGGCCGAGCTGTTTTCTCATTTCAAGCAAGATGAAAAGTATGGTGTAAACCGTAATGATACTCTTGGGCGAGAATATTGTATCTGAGGATTGCCTTTGATTTGGGTTTTCCATATCTTTCCTTTCAAACGTTGCGAGTATAGCATGATTTGATTATTTGTCAAGTCTGTGTTGTTGTTTTATCATTTATTTATTACTATTCTAAACTTTCTAACACCAATAACTTATACACTTTATATTTGTATTTAATAAATATTTTATTTTTATTAGAAACAATTTGACTATTAATCAATTGATGTTAAACTTTATGTATTCGAAACCCTACATAATAGAGGAAGGCACGATGCTTATCGGAAAGAAGATTAAGGAAGTTCGTGAAGCGCAGCACATGACCCTGACGCAATTATCTCAGAAAAGCGGAGTTCAACTTGCAACGCTCAGCCGCATGGAAAATCTTAAAATGACCGGCACGTTAGAATCCCATTCACAAATCGCAAAAGCATTGGGGATCAGCCTTACCGATCTCTACCAAAATATCGATCTGGAAAGCCCCCCTGTGGATATGCAAAGCCCCGCAACCACAACCGATGTCTTTGTTCACGGAGACAAATCGTCTTACGAGATTTTGACCACCAAGGTGCTTTCCAAGAAGATGATGCCTGTCCTTTTGACCATTCAGCCTAAAGGCAAGACAACCCTCGAACAGGGCCGGCCAGATGAAGAGAAATTTGTCTACGTTATCGAAGGACAGATCAGCGTGACGGTTGGGCAGGAAACGTATACCCTACCAACCGGTCATTCCCTGTATTTCGGTGCTTCTTTAAAACACGACTTTGAGAACAAAGAAAAAACCCAGGCAAAAGTTTTATGCGTCAGCAGTCCGGTCATGCTTTAACCCTAACCCCTAAAACAAGGAGTATTAAAAATGTCAAAAAAGATTTTAATTGTTGATGACGAAGAAGGAATCCGGGAATCGTTAAAATTAATTTTATCCGATCATTATGATCTGGTATTTGCGGAAGACGGCGAGCAATGCATGGAGTGCCTTCAAAAGGCCAAAGATATCGGGCTTGTCCTTATCGACATTAAGATGCCGCGGGTTAACGGCCTGGAGATTTTAAAACAGATAAAAGATAAATATCCCGAACAAAAAGTTATTATCGTTACCGGCTACAAATCGGTGGAAACCGCCGCCGAAGCGGTTCGCTTAGGCGCCTGCGGTTATATCGTCAAGCCTTTTAAGTCAGATGAGATTTTGGAGATGGTGAGCTCAGCACTCAAATAGAAAACTAAAACTATGCCAAATATAAGTTTATTTGCGATTTCTGGATTATTAATCATCTTCGCCTATTTACCATTAATTGTCCTTATTGGATTAAAAGGTAATAACATAACAAAGCTATACGGTTTACATTTAGTTTGTGTTTTCTTCTGGGGATTAGGTGCTTTTTTAATCGGCATTACCAAGGATTTAGAGATTGTCGCACTTGTCTGGAAATTTACTTATTCTGCCATACTATTTATTCCCGTTTTTTTTCTTCATTATGTGCTTTTAATTACCAATAAGCACTCAAAGGCCATTATTTATATTGCATATTTTCAAGCAATTTTCTTCACAATAATCACCCTTAATGGCAAAATGTGGTCTAATCTTCACCTAATATTTAATTCAATTTTATATTATGATGGCAATGAACTTTATTTATATTCTTTTGTCCTCTGGCTTTTAATTACCTTATATGCACATTTTATATTAATAAAACATTATCAGATTTGCTTTCCCAGCCTTAAAAAACAAATCTCTTTATTAATAATATCACTTCCGTTTGGATTTTGTGGTGGCATTATAAATTTTCTTCCACCTTTTGGCATTAATATCTACCCTTTTGGAAATTTTTTAATTCCAATTTATTCATTGATAGCAACATACGCGATCCTTCGTCATCAATTATTTGATATTACGATCGCGATTCGTAAAAGTATTGTTTATTCAATATTAATATCGCTTTTGTCGTTATCATATTTACTATTTGTTGTCGTAGCAGAGAAACTACTACAAAATATTATTGGATATCAATCTTTTCTGATTAGCATCACTATTGCTTTCTTACTTGGCAGTTTGTTTGTCCTTGTTAAAAATAAAATTGAGAACATTGTTGATCGAATATTTTTCAAGGGCACTCAAGCTGAAATCGCCCAAGAAAATCAACTTCTTCGTCGTGAGATAGCGCAAACCGAAAGGCTGAGAACGGTTGCCACCCTTGCCAGCGGAATCGCGCACGAAATCAAGAACCCCCTCACCGCACTGCGTACATTTACCGAATTTCTACCTAAAAAGAGCCATGATAAAGCCTTCATAACGAAATTCTCAAGAATTGTTCGAAATGAAGTTGACCGCATCGATAATCTCGTTCATCAGCTGTTGGATTTTGCCAGGCCAGCCACTCCTGTCATAGAACGGACCAACCTCAATCGTCTTGTTGATGACACTCTTAACTTCATCAGTTATCGGTTTATTGAAAAAAATATTTCTCTGACCAAAGATTTTTCCCCTGGAAATAAAAATCCTATATTTACCGATATTGACCCCCACCAAATCCGGCAGGCTGTTTTTAATATTTTTCTTAATTCTATCGATGCGATGAACCGCGGCGGAAATTTAAATGTCAGCCTTAAAAAAATTGGGCAGGATGAAAACTTTTGTGAAATTGTCATTACCGACACCGGCTGCGGCATCTCACAGGAAGATCTGCCGCATATTTTCGACCCCTTTTTTACCAAGAAAGATGGAGGAACCGGCCTGGGGCTTTCCATCACTCATCAAATTATCGTTGAGCACAAAGGAACCATTGAAGTTGAAAGTCAGGAAGGCCGCGGAACAACTTTTAAGATTCGATTACCAACTGCGGGAAGTTAGATCCGGCTCTGTTCATAGAGCTCGACAAAGGCGCGGACAACGGTAGGGTTAAATTGAACGCCGGAGTTTTTTTGGATCTCTTGAAGAGCGGCATCTTTCGCGAGGTTTTTACGATAAGGCCGGTCGGTGATCATGGCATCATACGAATCCGCAACAGCCAGGATCGAGGCGATTGTGGGAATCGCCTCACCCTTGAGCCCCTGCGGATATCCCTTGCCATCATAACGTTCATGATGATATTTGACACCATCGAGACATTGATCAAATTCGGGAATATGTTTTAAGATCTCAACGCCGCGAATCGTATGCTGTTTCATTTTATCAAATTCTTCTTCTGTTAACTTGCCGGTTTTAAGCAAGATTCTCTCGGGCACACCGATTTTTCCGACATCATGCAAAAGACCGGCGCTTTGCAAGTTCTCTAAAAACCTCTCGGAGAGCGTCAGGCTGCCGTTTTGCATCATCTGTCGAGCAATTTGAAGAGCGTACATGGTCACCCGCTCCGTATGGCCGGCGGTATAAGGGTCTTTGGCTTCGATAGCGGATGTGAGCGCGAGTGTCGTATTAAGGAAGAGTTTCCGGTTTCTCTCCGCTTCCTTTTTTAAATCCTCAAAAAGCTGGGCGTTACGAATAGCCATGGCCACATCGGAGGCCAGGGCTGAAAAAAAATCCAATTCATCCTGGTCAAAACCACTGCCGTTTGATTTTTCACCCAATAAAAGAACGGCCAGTAACGTATCTTCAAAATATGATGGGACACAGGCCACCGCGTTAAACATCCGCATCTGCTCGCGGACCTGATTTAAAAGCTCTTTGACCCCGGCGCCGTTACTGACAACGCTCTCCTGCCAGATCATCGTCTGCAGATCGGATGAGATCAAAGCCCCTTTTTGGGGTGGAAGCACGCGGTATTCTTTTTTTAAAAACAATTTAATGAGCGGGCTGTCCTTATCAAACCGCGCGAAACCCGTCGGAATCTTAATGCCCGTTTCCCCTTTGGAGATTGTCAAAACATAAAAATCCTTCTTAGGATCATAAAGGATCATCGCCGCGTGTTTGACCTGGACCTTGCGCACGATCATGCGCACAATCAGGCGAATGAGCGTTTTGGGCTCATGAATTAAGATCATCCCCTTGCTGGCGGATTCGAGTTCTTTCTTATAGTTTAAGGACATAGTGGACTGGAGACTAGAGACCTGAGACTGGAGAATCTAATTATTATTTTCTCGAACCGACATCATCAAACCATATAACGTTTTTGCACATTCCTGACACTTTTTATTTAATTCTTGATATTCACTATCATTCAAATAACCTAAGCTCTGTGATAAAAATATTAAATATTCAGCTTCAGCCAGAGATCCTTTTGCAATATAAAGAAACTGTAAGTACTCTTTATTAGAATTTCTCGTAGCCCCTTCCGCAATATTTGTGGGGACTGATACAGCAGCGCGTCTCAATTGGGATGTTACCCCATATGATTCTTCTTTAGGGAAATTCTTTGTCGATTTATATACTTCCAGCGTAAATTTATGCGATAGTTCCCAGGCAATGATCTTTTTGAAATCCCTAGCCATGATTTCCTCTAGTCTCTGGTCTCAAGTCTATAGTCTATTTACCATTCAATTCTTTTAGTACAACTTTCTCCAGCTCTTCAAGAATAAGCGGTTTATGGATATACCCACAAATCCCCAAACTGAAAGCCTCCTTGACGGATTCCCCATTTTCAACACCGCTGACCATGATCACTTTTGTTGAATCATTTTTTCCGCGCAAAACCTTAAGGGCCTCAATGCCTGTCATTTCCTCCATCCGCACATCCATAAGGACAAGGTCAGGCTTTTCACTTTCAATAAGCCCCAGCGCCTCTTTGCCGCCTGAGGCGGTTAAAACATTGATATTGCGTTTTCGAAAAAAGTTTTTCGCAAATTCTCGGATATCAATCTCATCGTCAACAATTAATAGTTTTGACATGGACTCTCCTTCACAAAATTAAAATGCGACTGGCAGCGTCACCGTCATCAGCGTTCCCGTCATGTACTCGGATGTTAATTTGACTTTGCCCTTATGATTATCTTCGATGATCTTTTGGATCACGTAAAGCCCCAAACCCGTCCCCTTTTTACTGGAGAGCTTTGTCGTAAAAAACGGCGTAAATAACTTATTGTTATCCTCCGACTTAACCCCCATCCCGTTATCCAAAACATTAATTTCCAGGGAATTGTCTTTCTCCTTTACAGAAACCCGAATAACCCCCTTAAAACCAGCTTCATTTTTTTCTGTCTTACGCTGCATAATGGCATCGTAGGCATTATCGATTAAGTTAAAGAAGACTTCCTGCAGTTGAACGAAATTGCCGTGAATTTTGGGGATATCTTTTTCGTAATCCCTGACAAAAGCCACCTGATCAACCTTGATTTTAAACTGGGCCATTTCGATCGATGATGTTAACAGCTGGTCAAAATCAACGGCGGTAAACCCGCTATCGCCTTTGCGGGAATATTTGAGAAGCCCCTGAACAATCTCTCCGCCTTGCTTGACGTTTTCCTGAATTCTTTTTAAGGAATGTTCTATTTCTGAGATCAACCCTCCCATTTCGGGCGTTGTCACAACTGCACTTTTCACTTTAATTGTATCGAGCACATCGCTGGCAATAAATCCAAGCGCATGCAAGCGGTTATTGATTTGATGGGAAAGCCCATCCGCCATGGTCCCGATGGTCGCCATCTTTTCGGCTTGAAAAAGCTGCTCCTGAGTTTTTTTCACATCCTCATAAAATTGCGCGTTTTCAATGGCCAGCGCTGCCTGGTTAGCAAGAATTGAAAAAACCGCCAGGTCGTCTTCACTGTAAAGCTTTCCTGACAATTTTTTACCTAAAACAATCAAAGCCAACAATTTATTTTCCGCGAAACTTGGAATGATCACGGCGGCATCAAGTTCTTGCATTTGAACTTCAAGCTGCTGCAATCCTTTATCATCATAATCCTGCACTTTTTGTTTGACTTCTTCGTAAACCAACGGATCTCTCGAATCTTTCAAATGAAAGATAAGATAAGAGTTAGCATCAATTTTTCCATTTACCGTTGATTTTTTTTTGCTTCTTGACGCCTGAAGAAAATACTCTTTTTTCAGAGAATCCCAAAGATATACCGAGGTATACTCAACATGAACACTTCGCGTAACAATATGAGCAATTAAATTTAATAATTTCTGAAGATCTTTAATTTGGCTCATCCCCAATGATGCTTGCCTTAATGTCATCTGATATCTTTTTTGTTCCCGCAGAAGCTGATCTTCCGCTTTTTTTTGAATATACAAATAAATGAAGGGGCCAACAGTGGCAAGCACTGTCGAACAAACTAGTGGAATAATCCACCAACTCTTCCCAAATAATGAAATTAATTTTTCCTGCCATCCAAAAGCTAAAGCAAACGGAATTCCAAGAACCAATGAATAAACGCCAATAAATATTCCAGTACGTGTTATTACTAGTGTAATATCGAGGAGTCTAAATCGAAATATTGCATAAGTATTTATAATACAATAAACAGGAATCAAGATATTTCCAAATGGATAGACATTCCATCCTATAATTGGAAAGAAATTCGTAATACCACCTATAAAACCTGTGAATACGGATAAGAAAAAGTATTTAATCTTATTTCTTTCGATTGGTAACAGTGTTTGTCGATAATAAATAAACAACAAGATGTGCCCATAAATTACAATAAAAATCCAAGCAATAAAGAATAAGTGGTATATAAGAAAATCTGCCTTAGCATAAAATATAGATCCAAATAAATATTCGACTCGTGATATGAAATAGGGGGTAAATAGATTAATAATAGAAATAATTAGTCCAATAAAGTACATCAAGAAAAGAGTTACATTGTTTTTCTTTCTCGTAAAAATACAAACAACATGATAAAAAGTAATAGGAATAAAAATAACACCAAGGTGCGCGATTCTCCAAGCTAATAAGGCTTTTTCAGGAGATGAGCATTTAGTAACTAAGTATCCTCCCAACCCCCACACAGCAACAAAAACATTGAAAACCCCCCATAAACGTTGGAGGTAAGATTTGCCTCTAAAAGAAATGATAATAACCACTAGACAAGTTAAAGTTATTAATAATCCTGATAAGGAGAATAAATTCATCATAAACCTCTTATTGTCCTTAAAACAATTGCTGCATCAAAACCACCAAAACCATATGAAATTTTTAAAGCAGTGTTATTTTTCTTAATTGGAGTATCAGCTTTTGCGTAATTTAATTCACTCTCATAAATTAAACATTCTGTATTTAGAAGTCTAGGAATCACTGCTTTAGTCATTGTAAGTATAGTTAATATTGTCTCTAATAATGCGGCACCTCCGAGATTATGACCAACATATGGTTTGAAAGCTGTAACATATGGTTTTTTATCTTTAAAAATATTACTAATAGCCATAGCCTCATAAGAATCGCCGACTTTTGAACCTAACCCATGTGGATTTATAAAATCAATATCGCAACTTTTAACTTTTGCATTTTTCAACGCAGCAATAATAGCTTTTTCAAGATAATTTTCTGAAATTGCTGGCAATGTAACCTTCCAAGACTCTAACGAGAATCCCCCACCTAAATATTCAGCATAAATATTAGCATTTCGCGCTTTTGCATGAGTGTAATCTTCCATTATTATGGCATGACCTCCCTCACCACACAAAAATCCGTCAGATTTAGACGAAAAAGGTAAAGTTATGCCTTTTGAAGAATGAATTTTTATATTCCGTAACCATAAATGTTTATATATACCCGGTGAATCAGAGGCGGCAACAATGACGGTATCATTGACACCTTTTTGTATAATCTGAGATGCAGCTTCCATTGAATATAGTCCTGAAGCGCATGCGTTATTAATAAGCAATGAGTAATTATGGATGCCAAATATTTTTGAAGCATGGTGTAACATCATAAAACTTTGCGTCTCATAAGCTGATCTTTCAGAAAAATCATATACTTTTTTAAAATAATTTTTAAAACTTAATTTACTTTTTAAATTGTGCAATCTAAAGGTCTTGCTAATGAGTTTGGATAAAAGGTTTTCGAGTCCCGGATTCTCATGTGTCAAAACCATTCCTATCTTTTCTTTATCAATTGAAATATTTGAATCTTGAATTGCCAAAGCAATGGCTATTATCAACAAATCAAAATCTTTCACTTTTTCACCCTTTTTCCAAGCATTAATCTCATTAATAACTTGGTGATTTGAAACAAAATTTAATAAATCATATTTCCGAACTTTATGTAGCAAGTATTTACCTATTAATTCTCTATTTAGATAGAAGGCTTCGTTTGTTATATTTGATTTATAGTTGTATAAATTTTTCAATACTTCTTTTTTCCCTATGCCTAAAGAACAAATTGGCCCAATACCAGTAATAACTATTCTTTTATTTTTTAACATTTTATGTTTTCGATCCTGATAGAACCATTAAAATCTTTTTTTCAAAAAAGTTTTTTTGCCCAAGAGAGTTATCAGTTGCTTCTATATTATTGAATTTAGCTTCCTCAAAATATCTCTTCCACTGTGGAATGGTTAAAAATCCACAATTCGGCCTAGTCTTGTAATCAGTTAAAACATTTTGATACGAATCTAATAAATTAAAAATTAATTCTTGAAACAACATATTGCCAGAATCCTCGCGAATGAGTTCAGAAACAATAAATCTTCCACCTGGCCTAAGAATACACGATATATAGTTAATGGTTTTTGCCAAATCTCTTGCAACATGTAGAGCATTGACTGCATAAACAATATCAACGCTTTGTTCATCTATCTTTTGAAGATTAATTGGATTATCAAAATTAATTTTCTTTAATTCATAATCAATATTTAATTGGCTATAGTTCAGGAATTTTTTATTTCCTGATCTCAAAAAATAGGGAGATAGATCAGAAAATATATATTTACTAACTTTATGCTCCAGTTTTCTTTCAAGGATATATTCAATATTTTTTTCAGTGCCGCCTCCTGTCCCTGCACCCAATTCTAATATATTAAATTTATGATCAGAAATACTAACATAATGTCCCAGTATCATCGCTCCAATGACATTAAATGGAGAGTATCCATTAAATTTATTACTAAAATAAGCATCCCATAACTTATCTCTATCCTTTGAAAATACAATTTCAATTCCATTTTTATTACCTTTTATAAAATCTGGATAATCTGCAGCGATAAACGTCATTAATTTAATAAAAATCTCATATGAACTATCAAGATTAATAATTTCATCTGATATTTTCTTTAGATTTAAATCTTGTGGTAAATTTAGGCGCATGGAGTATCTTTTAATAACATTCAAATCTTCGCATAAAATAAGATTATTCTCGTAAAGTAAATTTAACATCCACTTAAGAGGTACTTGTGATTGAGCAGAAAAGTTATGCGTCTTAATTATCTCTTCGACTGAAAAAAAATCTTTCTTTAAATATTGTTCTAAATCTAAATTTCTTATTATCTCAATACTGAGAGCGATTGTGTACTTTGCGGAAAGATGGTACGTTTTGTAATATTTATCAGTAAAAATCTTTGATATTTCTTTAATAATTTCGTTGTTCATGTTATTTCGCAAATTAACAATTCTTTAGCACTACACCCACATTACTCCCCCCAAATGCCTGGGAATTGTTAAGGGCTATTTTGACATTATGCCGGCGGCCATTATTTGGGACGCAATCAATATTGCAATCTTTGTCCAATTCTTCTAAATTGATCGTTGGTGGCACCTTATTTTCCGTAATCGCCAGGCAGCAGGCAATGGATTCAAACGCCGCGGCGGCACCCATCGTATGGCCCAACATGGACTTGATCGAGCTCATCGGTATTTCCTTTATTCTCTCGCCAAAAACGGATCTAGCCCCATCGCACTCCGCTTTATCATTTTCCACCGTCCCTGTCCCATGCGCGCTGATATAATCAACCGCCTCTGCGGAGATGTTTGAATTTTCCAATGATCTTTTGATAGCCTTGGCAATTCCTGCGGGAGAAGGAATGGTCATATGCTGCGCATCGCAGGATATGCCATACCCTAGGATTTCCGCGTAAATGCTAGCCTTTCGCTTAAGGGCATTTTCCAAACTTTCTACTAATAGAACCCCTGCCCCTTCCCCCGGGATCATTCCTTTTCGATCTTTGTCAAATGGCTGACACTTTTCGGGAGCAATAGCAAACAACCGCCCAAACCCTGTATAAACGATTCGCGACATGCCATCGCTTCCACCCGCGAAAGCAAAATCAGTTTTGCCGGTTCGGATTAAATCAAATGCTTGGCCCAACGCATAATTGCCCGAGGCACACGCATTGCTAAAAACCGAATTACGCCCTTGGAGTTTAAATTCATACGCAACATGGGAGGATAAAGAACTGCTGGGGAACGTTGTGATGTGATTGTTTGGAAACGGTGTTTTACTTTTCTCAAAACAGGCATCACCAAACTTTTCCAATAGACCAATTTCGCCTGATGTTGTCCCAATGCATACGGCAACATTTTTTGCTGATAGGTCATCCAAATTTAACTCCGCGTCCGTTAACGCCAACTGACTCGCAACAACTGCAAATTGAGAAGTGCGACCAATTTTTTTGGCTTTCCCTTGATTCATAAACTGCGTAGGATCAAAATTCTTGACCTCCCCCGCATAATGACGTTCATATTGAGAGGTATCAAACGAAGTGACCCGGCTGATCCCTGACTTCCCCGCAATGAGATTTTCCCAAAACTCCTGCCAGCCGATGCCAAGGGAAGAGACAACGCCTAAACCGGTGACAACAACTCTTCGATGGTCCAGCCTGCTTGTTTTTGATGGAATGATCATCTTTGTTTACTTTTTCTATTCCTTTTCTTAATATCATTGCCTTTCATCTGGCTGTCGATCCACTCCTCAATATATTTCCTGTGAAAGCGCCAGTCGGAGCCGATCTTAAAAGCGGGGATCTTGCCTTGTTTGGCAAATTTATAAACCGTCATCGGATGCACGCCAAGGAATTTGGCAACTTCTTTGATGGTCAAAACAGTTTTGGAATTTTCCATCGAGCTACCTTAAGCCTTATTAACTCTTAATATATTTAAGCAAAGCACACAAAAGAATCATAAACCCGAACTTCGTCGATATCAGGTACTTTACTGGATTAAAAAATGCCCGTCAAGGAGGGATTTGAAATTATTTAATCCCTGATTTTGCCCCGCCAAAGGCGGGACAAAATTCGGGTTAAAGAGATATTTCATCAATATCCGCAGGCTTCTCGATATTGCAGACTTTCAAGCCGGGATCAATACGGCGGAGAAGGCCTTTTAAGACTTTGCCGGGGCCGATCTCCATAAAGTGACTGATCCCCTGCCTGGCCATATACTGGACGGATTGTTCCCAGCAAACGGAAGCTGTCATCTGCCGGGCAAGGTTTAAGGATAGTTGGAGGGGATTGGACTGCGGATTTCCATCGACATTGCAAACAACCGGAAAACGCGGCGCTTGCAGTTGAACTTTTTTTAACTCTGCGGTAAACTTCTCGGCCGCCGGTTTCATCAGCGTTGAATGAAACGCGCCGCTGACATCCAGCGGAATAACGCCTTGAGCGCCTTCTCTGCGGATCATTTCGCTTGCGGCATACACTTTATCCGCGTCGCCCGTGATAACAATTTGTTCCGGCGAATTGAAATTGGCAACTTCAGCGCCGGTTGCCTGGCAAATTTCGAGGAGGCGTTTTTTATCGAAACCGATAATCGCTGCCATCGCGCCTTTGGCAAGCCGGGCGGCCTCTTCCATAAAAGCCGAACGGCGTTCGACGAGCCTTAGGGCATCTTCAAACGATAATGCCCCGCCGGCAACGAGCGCGGAATATTCGCCGAGGCTTAAGCCCGCGGCAAATTTGGGAGTCACCATTTTAAACTTGGGATGGGATTTAAAAGCATTTAAAGCCGCGATGCTAAAGGCCAGGATGGCGGGCTGGCAATACGCGGTCGAGGTTAATTTTTCTTGCGGCCCGTTAAAAATAACATCGAGCAAACCATTGCCCAGAATTTTATCGGCGCTGTCAAAGGCCGCTTTGGCCTGCGGACTGGAATCGTAGAATTCTTTTCCCATGCCGGCTTTTTGAGCGCCCTGTCCGGGAAAGATAAGTGCGATGTTTACCATTTCACGATATTCGCCGCCGTCACCAATCCCGCCCCGAACGTTACCAGCGCGACGGTATCATTTTTTTTGATCCGCTTTTCGCTGACCGCTTCGCTTAAGGCCACCGCAATTGATGCCGCTGACATATTGCCATAGCGATCAATATTGATGTAAATTTTTTCTTTAGAAATATTCAACTTTTTAGCCACCGCCGAAATGATGCGGTCATTGGCCTGATGCGGAACGATGCAATCAATGTCGGATAATTTTACTTTTGCTTTCCTGGCGGCTTTTAAAACGCCATCCGCCATCGATTCCACGGCAATTTTAAAAAGTTCTTTTCCCTGCATGGAAACATACGGCATTTTCATAACGTCCGACTGATGCCCGAAGGGGTGGCGTTGCATGGGATTGACAACCCGCATCAGCTCGCCGTACTCTCCTTCACTAGAGAGATACTCCGAAAGGATCCCGCCTTTTTTGACCGGGGCCAGGACGCAAGCCCCCGCCCCATCGCCAAACAAAACACATGTGGAGCGGTCTTTCCAATCAATCAGCGATGTGATTTTTTCCGCAGCGATCACCAGCGCGTTTTTATAAAAACCGTTTTGAATAAATTGTTTGGCCGTCGTCAACGCAAAAAGAAAACCGGAACACGCCGCTCCGATATCAAACGCGACCGCGTTTTTTGCGCCAATCCCTTTTTGAACAAGGCAGGCAACGGAAGGAAAATTGCTATCCGGAGAAATCGTGGCAACGATAATAAGCTCGATCTTTTCAACCGCGATTTTGCCGTTTTTGAAGGCATCTTGTGCGGCCTTGATCGCGAGGTCACTCGTCTTTTGATGAATATCCGCGATACGGCGCTCGCGAATCCCCGTGCGGGTCACAATCCATTCATCGGATGTTTCCACGATCTTTTCAAGATCACGGTTCGTCAAACGCTTCGGGGGAAGATATTTTCCGAGGCCAATAATTCCGACGTTTTTCATTTCTTTATGGAAACTTCCTGGGCGATCTGTGCGACAACTTGATGTTCGGCCTCCTGAATGGCAGCCCGGATAGCATTTCGAATGGCTTTGGAATTGGACCGGCCGTGGCAGATCATGACAACACCATTGACACCCAGAAGCGGCGCGCCGCCGTATTCGGAGTAATCAACGAGCTTCTTGATATGCATCAGCCTCGATTTCATGATCAAAGCCCCCAAAATGGCCAGAGGACTTTTCTTTATTTCGCGTTTTATGAGCGCGCCGGCAGACTCGGCCAGGCCTTCGGCCACCTTCAAACACACATTACCGACAAAACCATCGCAAATAATGCAATCGCATTTTCCTTTAAAAAGCTCGTTGGCTTCGATGTTGCCAAAAAAATTCTCAAGCCGTCCGCTCATAAGTTTATAGGCTTCTTTGTGAAAATCACTCCCCTTGCCTTCTTCTTCCCCGATATTCAAAAGCGCGATGGACGGATTTTTGACTCCCAGGACTTCTTTGGAATAAACCTTGGCCATGAGTGACGACTGCAAAAGATGTTCAGCCTTTGGATCAGCATTGGCGCCAACATCGATTAAAAAACTATGGCCCTGTAACGTGGGAATCGTAAGGCCGATCGCCGGACGTTCTACGCCGGGGATCATCCCTAAAATAAAGGTCGAGGCGCAAACAACCGCTCCCGTATTGCCGGCGCTGATAAAGGCATCGGCTTTGCCTTCTTTCAGAAGGTCCATCCCAACGGAGATGGAAGAATTTCGTTTTTTGCGGATACTGACGGTAGGCGGATCATCCATGCCGACAACTTCGGGAGCATGAACGATTTCGATTTTTGCGCGAGGGTAACTGTGTTTCTTCAACTCAACGTCAAGTTGATCTTTTAGGCCGACAAGAACAATGGCCAGTGGGAACTCTTTTATGGCGTCAACAGCGCCTTGAATAACAACGGATGGCCCATGATCCCCACCCATAGCATCGACGATCACTCTCAAGAAAAAGCTCCTTAAAGGGTGTTATTTATTTTTTATTTTTTTTGGCCTTAACTTTGATCTCAACAACCTGACGGCCTTTATAAAACCCGCATAGCGGACAAACCCGATGCGACATGATCGGTTTTTTACACTGCGGGCATGGTGACAGCCCGGCCACACGAATCTTCCAATGAGTCCGGCGTTTGCGGCCGCGTTGTTTTGAATGTTGTCTTTTTGGTAAAGGCATATCGGTTCTCCGTTGATTGTAGGAGTTACGCGTTTGTGTCATTGCGAGCGACCAACGGGAGCGAAGTCCCTCGACTGCGCTCGGGATTGTTCGAGGAATAGTGAGCGAAGTCGAACCACAAACTTTTAAAGAGATTGCTTCGTCTTTAGCTCAAACAATTTAGCCTCACCATGAACCATGATGGTTCATGGTTCGAAACGACACAAGAGAGTTGCCAAACGCGAAAGTCCTATATTGTTTGATTATATGACAACTGAAAGAAAATATATTCTCTTAAAAAAATACTTTAAAGACTACAATCGCATTTCTCATCATTTAAGTTCGCACCGCAATGAGGGCATATCCCGCGGCAATCTTCCCGGCATAATACTTTTGACGGAAGGTTTAAAATAAGCTCCTGGCGTAAATCTTCGCCAATATCGATAAACTCCGTTGCCTTCTCGACGGGATATTCAAATTTAAACTGGTCATGACTTTCACGTTCGACATCTTCCAGGCATCGCGAACAGGTATAAGCAACCCGCGCGAGAACCTCCACATGAGCCACAACCACATTGGTCACGCGTTCCGCCTTGACAAGAATCTCTATCGGCGATAAACACGTCAAATCGTCATCGGACAGACCGATCTCTTCGGGTTCAACGCTTTTAACTATTTCCAATCCGTCCGCCGGGATCCCCCGTACCTTTATCTTCACTTGATCAGCCGATTTTTAAGTTGTTTTTCAACAAAGCCCGGAACAAACGTGGACAGATCCGCTCCCAACCGGGCTGCTTCTTTAAGAAGCGTTGATGAAAGAAAAGAATATCCTTCCGAAGGCATTAAAAATATCGTTTCAACATCTTCCGCAAATCTTCGATTTGTCAACGCCATCTGAAACTCGTATTCAAAATCTGAAATCATCCGAAGGCCGCGAATGATGACATTGACTTTCTTTTGATGGGCAAAATCAACGACCAGGCATTCAAAGGATTCGATGGATATGTTCTTCATCCCTTTTGTGGCTTCGCGTAACATCCTGAGCCTGTCATCGAGAGAAAATAAAGGCGCTTTTTGCGAATTGGCCGCAACCGCAACGATGACCTTATCAAAGATCCGTCCGGCCCGCTTGATGAGGTCAATATGACCATACGTCACGGGGTCAAAACTTCCTGGATATATTGCGACTTTGCTCATAAATCGGGTGATTTTTTGTAAAAGGAAAGACCGTGATGGCCGTATTTTCTTTCCTCGATGCGGAGAATTCTACCCTCGGCCACGGGTAGAATTTCTCGTCTATCATGTTGAATAATGATTTGCGAATCGGCGGATAATATATCATGGGCTTCCAGCGTTTTCAACGTTTTTTTTGCAAGATCATGGCCATAGGGCGGATCAGCGAATACAAAATGGAACCGATCGCCTGTCCTGGACATCTGTTTGATAACAACAAACGCATCATTGTTGATCAAATGGACAGAAGCCGACGCACTTTGCAAATTCCCAGTACCTAAGATTTCCATATTCTCTCCGATCACATCCGCACACTTAGAATCTTTCTCAACGAACACAACCCGCCGGGCCCCATGAGAGATCGCCTCAAATCCTACCGACCCGCTTCCCGCATAAAGATCAAGAAGATCCTTTTGGCTCAAATCATGTCCGATAATATCAAAAATCGCTTTACGAATCAGATCCTGCGTGGGGCGGATCCCGAATGGCATATAAAAGTTTTTGCCGCGCAACTGGCCGGATAAAATTTTCATCTTTAACCTGCTCCCGTCATTTCTAAATAGGTTGGATAACGTTTTTCGATAACAGCTCTCATGGGTTGATTTTGGTGGTCGATCAATTTCGAATCCCGCCGGGTTAATTCTAGCGCTTCCTCGCGCGCAATTGCGAGAATATCTAACTGCGTTAAGGGATTGGCAACTTTGAGTTCATTGATCCCATGCTGCTGACGGCCGAAAAATTCTCCCGGGCCGCGGATCAAAAGATCCTGTTCCGCAATCTTAAAGCCGTCATTGGAAGAAAGAATAGCCTCGATTCTTGCTTTCCCCTCAACCGTTGTCGGATCAGCCAACAAAACACAAACCGAGTCGCGGCTTCCCCGCCCAATACGGCCGCGCAACTGATGAAGTTGTGCTAACCCGAAACGCGGCGCGTGCTCTATGACCATGATCGTCGCATTTGGGACATCGACTCCAACCTCAAGGACGGTCGTGGCAACCAGGATATCAATTTTTTTATTTTTAAAATCATTCATGGCCGTATCGGCGTCTTTTTTGGGCATTTGACCGTGGATAAGCCCAACCTTAAAATTTTTAAACTCATGGCCTTTGAGCTCTTCATACATTTTCTCCGCGGCTTTCAAATCAAGTTTTTCACTTTCCTCAACGATCGGATAAACAATATACGCCTGTTCGCCCTTTAAAACCCGCTCTGCAACCATTTTGTAAACTTGCGGCGCGCTGTCTTCACCAAAATGCAGCGTCCTCACCTGGCCGCGGCCGACGGGCATTTCATCGATCACGGAAACATCAAGGTCGCCGTAGAGCGTCAGGCACAGAGTTCGCGGAATAGGCGTTGCCGTCATAATGAGCGTATCGGGATTGACTCCTTTCGAAGGAAACAAGGAACGCTGGCGCACGCCGAATTTATGCTGTTCATCAATCACAATAAAACTTAAACTCTTAAAATGGAGATCCTGTTGAATGAGCGCATGCGTTCCAACAACCAGATCAATATTGCCATTGCCGATATCTTCGTAAATTTTTTCCTTTTTCTTTTTGGAAGTACTGCCGGTCAAAAGAGCCGCGCGAATAAAGGAAAATTGTTTTTTCTCAAGGAGCTTCGTAATGACGCTGTAGTGCTGACTGGCCAAGATTTCCGTCGGCGCCATGATCGCACTTTGATAGCCATTGTGCCTGGCCATAACGCATCCGAAAAACGCGACAATCGTTTTTCCCGATCCGACATCCCCCTGCAGCAATCGGTGCATCGGTGAATCCCTGGCCATGTCTTTGGCCATTTCCCCAATGACACGCTCCTGAGCCTGAGTCAATTTAAAATCGAAAGAATTTAAGAATTCTTTTAGAACATGATCGTTGATGCGATGCGCAAAACCTTTCTTTGCAACAAGGCTCGACTTTCTTAAAAATACGGATACTTGAAAAAGAAAGAATTCCTCAAAGGCGATACGCTTGTAAGATTCCTTTTGAACCTCGAAATCTTCCGGATAATGAAGATTGCTTAAACTTTTCACGAGATTGGACAGATGATATTTCTCACGAAGACTAAAGGGCAAAACTTCTTTGACCTGACCGGCATATTGGTCGAGGCCTGCCTTGACGGCTTTGCGAAGCGAGCGCTGCGTTAATCCGCGCGTCAGCGGATAAATCGGGACGATGCGGCCCATATGCAAACTCGTCCCTTCGGCCTCATCGTCGTCAATGATCTCGTATTCGGGCGAAACGATCTGCAGAATCCCTTTAAACTGATCAACCTTGCCATGCATGATCACCTTCTGTCCGACTTGAAAATAATTGGACATGAAGGGCTGGTTAAACCAAACACCGTGGAGGACACCCGTATCATCCGATATTTCAATCCGGCAGACATGTTTTTTCGTATACCAGACCTGCCGGCCGTTGAATTTAATGACCTCTCCGCTGACCAAACAGGATTCTCCCACTTTCACCTGCGCAATGGGCATCATATGACGCCGGTCTTCATAGCATCGGGGAAAAAAATACAAAAGATCTTCAATGCTCTCAACACCGAGCCGGTTGAAGATCTTCTTGCGGGCGGGCCCCACACCTTTTAAATATTGGATGGAAATCTCACTTAACTCTTTCATAAAAGAACCACGTTTGGCGTGTTGTCTAAAAGCATTTGATCGCGGATAAAGTTTGTTTCGGGGTTATTTTTCAGGCGAGGTTTAGCCGGTTTTCATTTTGCTGATCCGTTTTTCCAGCTGCTTATGATAATCATCGCGGAAAACTTTTTTGAAATCATATCCACTTTTAAAACTATCAATCGTGTCCTGCTCTGTTTTACTGAGCATCTTGTTTTGCACAAGGTTGAAAACAATAAAGCCAAAATCTTCTGTTGTTTTAATTCCCCAGTGGGTAAGAACCGCGAGCGCCAGAGGCCCGAATTGTAATAAGGCGAACTCCCGAATACCCTCCAAAAGCTCTTCTCCTGTCACATGGCGAAGGCGCCGATATTTCTTTTGCGTAAAAGTCAGGGCTTCCAAGACAAATTCATACGAATCCCGCTCATAACGCGGATCTTTTTCACAAATATGCTCAATAATATTATCGAGTTCTCGATGCATGAGAATATATTTTATATCACTTTCTTGAAGTTTAAAATCAAATATTTCACATTTGGCAAAAAGAATTGTTTTTTAAAACTCTTGTGACATAATGACGACCATGAAAAACGGGATCCGTCTTCGATGGAAAATCTATGCGTTTCTTTACATCCCCCTCGCTCTGAGCAATCTCACAAGTCTTTTTTATCCGAAATCAGACCTTTACGTTTATTATCACACCCTCGCTGCCTTCCATAAGGCCTTATATGTCTTTTATGTCGTCCATATTTTAAGCGCCGTTCTTGGGCTTTTATCGGCATCTTTGCTTCTTCTCTACGTCACAAGAACAGAATTTTTACCGCGTTCATTCTGGAAATGGATTCTCATTCTGCGAATTATTTTCGATTGCAGTGATCATCGATATGAGGTCAGCCTTATTAAATCCCTCTTTCATGTCAATTTGTCTTATGTCGTGATCACGCTTCTCATCACAACCGCACTTATCCTGCCATCCTATTTTATTTTTTACAAATATCTTGCCAGGCCGAAAGATTTGTTTTCCAAATAAAAACCCCCACTGCTTTGTTTGCAAAGCAAACAGTGGGGGTAAATTTAACCAGTGACTTTCTACTCTCCCATAACCTTGCGACTATAGTACCATCGACCTCAAAGGGCTTAACTTCCGTATTCGGAATGGGAACGGGTGTGGCCCCTTTAGTAACATCACTGGAATATATGACGACAATTACATCTTGTATTAAAATCACTGAGCCGTAGAAGATGAATAATTTCAAAGTGGCCAAGCGTTCGGCATATTAGTACTGCTTTGCTTAATCCTTTACAGGACTTACACATGCAGCCTATCAACCTCGTAGTCTACAAGGTGCCTTCATGCCGCTTGCGCGGCAATCGATGCCTAATCTTGAGGGGGGCTTCGCACTTATATGCATTCCGCGCTTATCCTTTCCGAACATAGCTACCCGGCCTTTACCCTTGGCAGGATAACCGGAACACCAGAGGTTCGTCTCTCTCGGTCCTCTCGTACTAGAGAGAGCTCCTCTTCAAGCATCGTGCGCCCACACCAGATAGAGACCGAACTGTCTCACGACGTTCTAAACCCAGCTCACGTACCCTTTTAACCGGCGAACAGCCGG
>OBEQ012033445.1_pt1 | contig 40632 bp, 39 predicted proteins | sample 1670901 | NCBI WGS metagenome assembly OBEQ01 (sample SAMEA104232315, study PRJEB22302) | groundwater metagenome | biome: forest; feature: aquifer; material: groundwater | place: USA | collected 2011-08-07 | depth 5.4 m | reverse complement strand
CACCGCGACGCTCCAGGCCGCGATTATCGGGACGCCCATGGTGATCGCGTACAAATCCCCCTGGCTCACCTATCTGCTCGCGCGGCTGCTGGTCAGGGTGGACAGCATCGGGTTGGCCAACATCGTGGCCGGCACGCCGTTCATCCCTGAGTTGATCCAGCATCGGGCAACCGCGAAGAATCTGGCCAACGAGGCGCGCCGAATCCTCGACGGTGCGGCGTATCGGGACGGCATGCGCGCGGAGATGGCCCGCGTCAAGGCGCTGCTCGGGGCCCCAGGCGCGTCCGCGCGGGCGGCCGCCGTCGTGCTCGATCAGTTGCGCCTGGAAGGGGCGTCGCGCTGATGCGGCTGTACCTGCGCCTCCTGGAATACATGCGGCCGTACTGGGGCCGCCTGATCGCCGCGGCCGTCTGCTCCGGGGCGGTGGCCGCCTTGACCGGCGCCTACGCCTGGCTGGTGCGGCCCGCCCTCGACGAAATCTTCATCAACAAGAACGTGACCTGGCTCGTCTTCCTGCCGGTGGCTCTCATGGCCGTGTCCGTCCTGAAGGGCGTGTGCGGCTACGGCCAGTCCTATCTGATGATCTACGTCGGCAGCCGCGTCGTGACCGATATCCGCCAGCAGCTCTTCGGCCATCTCATGCGCCTCCCGATCGACTTTCACCTCAAGAATCCTTCCAGCCGGATGATGTCCCGCGTGATCAACGACGTGAACTGGATCCAGAACGCCGTGTCCGGCGTGCTGAAGGATCTCTTCCAGCAAAGCCTGACGTTTCTGGTCCTGCTGGGCGTGATCCTGTATCAGAACTGGAAGCTCGCGCTCTTTGCCCTCGTCGTCATTCCGCTGTCCGCGTACCCGGTGGTCCGCTTCGGCAATCAACTCCGCAAGATCGCCACGACCGGCCAGGAGCGCACGGCGGATATGTCCACGGCCCTGCAGGAGACACTGACCGGCATCCGCATCGTCAAGGGCTTCACGCGCGAGGCTGCCGAGGACCAGCGTTTCGCCAAGTACAACGAGGCCTACTTCCGTACGAACATGAAGTCCACGCAGGTGTCCTCGATCACGTCGCCGGTGCTGGAGGCAGTCGGCATCATCGGCGTCGCCGGGATCATCTGGTACGGAGGATCGCAAGTCATTCAGGGGGCGATGACGCCGGGGACTTTCTTTTCCTTCCTCACGGCGGTGTTCCTGATGTACACCCCCATCAAGCGAGTGGCCTCGGCCAACAATACGATCCAGCAGGCCCTGGCGGCCGCCGATCGGGTCTTCAACGTGCTGGACGTGACGACCGAGGCCGCGCTGGACACCGGCATGCGCGAGCTCGGCGGCGTGCGGTCCACGATCGAGCTGCGGAATGTCTCGTTCCGGTACGAGGGGATCGAAACGCCGGCTTTGCAGGATATTTCGCTGACGGTCAAGACCGGCGAGGTGCTGGCCATCGTGGGCAGCAGCGGCGCCGGCAAGACCACGCTCGTCAACCTGATCCCGCGATTCTACGACCCGACGGCGGGGGCGATCCTCATCGACGGCGCGGACCTCCGCGAGATCCGCCTGCCGGCCATCCGGCGGCAGATGGGCATCGTCTCGCAGGAGACCCTGCTGTTCGACGACACGGTGCGGAACAACATCGCGTACGGCAAGGATGAGGTGAACGAGGACGCCATCACGGATGCGGCGAAGGCGGCGTACGCGCACGAGTTCATCATGCGCCTGCCGAACGGGTACGCCACGCTCATCGGCGAGAATGGGGTCAAGCTCTCGGGCGGGGAGCGGCAGCGGCTGGCCATCGCGAGGGCCCTGTTGCGCAATCCCCCGATCCTCATCCTCGACGAGGCCACGTCCTCGCTCGACACGGAATCCGAGCGCATGGTGCAGATGGCGCTGGCCAACCTGATGAAGGGCCGGACGACGTTCGTGATCGCCCACCGGCTCTCCACGATCCAGCGGGCGGATCGGATCGCGGTGCTGGCCGGAGGCCGTCTCGTCGACATCGGCCGGCACGAAGAACTGCTGGCGAAGGCGGGCGTCTACCAGCGGCTGTATCAGATGCAGTTCCAGGATAACGGCGGGGAGGACGCGCCGGCATGACGCTTGCGAGCCGGTTGAAGCAATGGCTGATCCCCCCGGTGGGGTATCTCGCGATCCGTGCGCTCGGTCGGACGCTGCGCATCCGGACGCTGCACGCCGACCGCGTCAAGGCGTTCTGGGAGGCGGGCCGCCCCGTGATTATCGCATTCTGGCACGGCCGGCAGATCATGATGCCCCTGTGCTACGCCGGGTCCCGGCTCTCCATCATGATCAGCGAGCATCGGGACGGCGAGCTGATCCATCGCATCGTGCGCCGGTTCGGCTTCGACACCGTGCGCGGCTCGACCACGCGCGGCGGCGCGCGGGCGCTCCGGCAGATGACGCGGCTGGGCCGGTCCGGCGCCGATCTGGCGGTCACGCCCGACGGTCCCCGAGGGCCCCGGTGCGTCGCGCAGGCCGGCGTGGTGGAACTGGCGAAGCTGACGGGGCTGCCGATCATCCCCCTGACCTTCGCCGCCTCAAAAAAAAACTCTTCCGCAGCTGGGACCGCTTCGAGGTCCCGTTGCCGTTCAGCCGGGCCTGCTTCATGTGGGGTGAGCCGATCAGTGTGCCGGCCGATGCCAACCCGGCGCAGCTTGAGGCGAAGCGGGTGGAAATGGAAACGGCGCTCAACAAGCTCGGCGATGAGGCGGATCGCGCCGTAAGCGGATGAGCGCCGGTTCGGACAGTGAAAAGCGCCGCATGTTCGGCCTGTACAATCTGCTACTCGTCCTCGCTTCGCCGTTCATTCTTGCTCTGCTTCTGGCCAAGAAGCGATGCCGCCCGGGCCTGCGGCAACGCCTGGGATGGTGGAGTCCGGCTCAGGAGTGGGGCGACGGCCGGACAATCTGGGTGCACGCTGTCTCGATGGGAGAGGCGACGGCGGCCGTCCCGTTCGTTCAGCAGTTGAAGGTGCGCTATCCGGATTCCCGGATCGTGGTGTCGACCGTGACCGAAACCGGCAAGGAGACGGTCCTGCGCCGGCTGGACGGGCAGGCCGAACACCTCTACTTCCCGCTGGATTTCCCCTGGGCGGTCCGGTCGGTGCTGGATGCGGTTCGCCCACGCCTGATCATCATCGTCGAAACGGAATTATGGCCGAACTTCCTGCGCGAGGCGGCGGCGCGCGGTATCCCGGTGATCCTCGCGAACGGCCGTCTCTCGACCGGGTCCTTCGCCGGCTATCTCCGGCTCCGTCCGTTCTTCCGCCGTGTCCTGGCGGCGTTCACCCTCTGTTCCATGCAGACCGATCGGGATGTGGACCGGATAATCCAACTGGGAGCGGCCCCGGAGCGGGTCGTGCGGACCGGCAATCTCAAGTACGATCAGGTCGCCGCGTTGACGCAGGCGGCTCCTGGACGGATTTCCAAACGGGAACTGGGCGTGGCAGAGGGCGAGGACCTGTTCGTGGCGGGCAGCACGCATCCGGGAGAGGAAGAGGCGGTGCTGGACTGTTACCGCCGCCTGCTCGATGTCGCCCCTTCGTTGGTGCTGGTGCTCGCGCCGAGGCATATCGAGCGGGCGGACGCCGTGTGCGCGACGGCGCGCATGTGCGGGTTCGACGTTCTCCGGCGCACGCGTCTTGCCGAATCGGCCGGCCCGCGCGTGATCGTCCTGGATACGCGCGGCGAGTTGGCAGCCCTGTATCGGGAGGCGACGCTGGTTTTCGTGGGAGGAAGCCTGGTCGACGTGGGCGGCCACAGCCCCCTGGAGCCGGCGGCCTGGGGCAAGGCCGTGGTCTTCGGCCCCCATATGGATCACTTTGCCGAAGCGGCGGAGCAGTTCCTCCGCCGGGGAGCCGGGATCCAAGTGCGCGACGTCCACGAGATGGCCGATGCCATGACGGCCCTGCTGAAAGACCGGGCGAAACTGGAGGAGAGGGGGAAAGCCGCCTATCAGCTCGTGCTGGAGAATCAGGGCGCGGTGGCACGAACCGTGGCCTTGATCGCGCGGGTTCTGGGATAGGAGTCGTGGAGCGCGTGCTCTCGATAGAAGATTCGTCTCCATGGGGATGGGCCCTCGCTCCGCTGATCCCGCTGGCGTCCCTGTACGGCCTCGCGATGCAGGCGCGGTCGGCGCTCTACGCACGCGGACTGTTGACGCAACACTTTTTGCCCTGCCGCGTCATTAGTATCGGCAATCTGACGGTGGGGGGCACCGGCAAGACGCCGGTGGTGATCGCGCTGGCCTCGGCGCTGCGTGAACGCGGGCGCCGGGTCGGGGTCGTCAGCCGCGGATACAAGCGGCGCAGCGCCGACGCGATCGTGGAGGTCTCCGATGGGCGATCAGTGCGGGGCGATCCGGGCGAGACGGGCGACGAGCCCTTGCTGATCGCACAGCGATGCCCCGGCGTGCCGGTGGCGGTTGGAGCCGATCGCCCGTCGGTGGGGCGGTACCTGATCGAGCGCTACCACATCGACACGCTGATCATGGACGATGGGTATCAGCACATGGCCTTGCGGCGGGATACAAATATTCTGGTCCTGGACGCGGGCGCGCCATTCGGCAACGGCTATCTGCTTCCGCGAGGGCGCCTTCGCGAGCCGCTCTCCGCCATGGCGCGGGCCACGGTGGTGCTTGTGACGCGTGCCTCGCAGGGCGGACGGCTGGACGATCTCAAGGCCGCGGTCCGGTCGGCGGCGCCGGCAGTGCCCATCTGGGTCACGGATTTCGCGCTGAGCGCGGTCGTGCAGGTCGGCGGTTCGACGTCGGTGGAGCCGTCGGTGCTCAAGGGCAAACGGGTGTTGGCCGTGAGCGGGATCGGGTATCCGGAGTCATTTCGGCAGTTGCTGGCCGCTGCCGGCGCGACGGTCGCGGAACATTGCGTCTTTCCCGACCATCACGCATACTCTCGGGAGGACGTGCAGCGGATTCGGCAGGTGGCGGAGCGGGCGGGCGCGGGGCGGATCGTGACGACCGAGAAAGACGCGGTGAAGCTGGCGCAGATAATAGATGAAGTGACCAAGAAGGAAGTTGCCATCTGGGCGGTGCGGATCGATCTGACATGGCGCGAGGGATTTGACGAATGGACGCGGGTCGTTTTAAACGGTTGACCAAGCCGGGGGCGGTCAAGCGCATCCTGGTCCGGGGCACGAACTGGATCGGCGACGCGGTGTTGACGACGCCGGCGCTCGCGGCCCTGCGCGCGGGCTTTCCGCAAGCGAAGATCGCCCTGCTGGCAAAGCCGGCCGTCGCCGAGCTGCTGCAGTGTCACCAGGCCATTGACGACATCGTGCTGTACCGCGATCCGGGCCCGCACGCCGGCCTCGACGGCAAACTGTCCTTGGCGATCCAGTTGAACCGTGGGCGCTACGATCTGGCGATTCTGTTTCAGAACGCGTTCGGAGCCGCGGCCGTCACGGCGCTGGCCGGCATTCCCAACCGCTATGGGTACGCCACCGACGGGCGATCGTTTCTGTTGACCCATCGGGTCCCACTGACTTCGAAGATCCGGCGCAAGCATCAGGTCGAGTACTATCTGGAGTTGCTCAGGCCGCTGAACATGCCGGTCGAGCCTGCGACCCCAACGCTCCGGACGATACCGGAAGAAGACGCGGCGGCGGCGAACCACCTGCAGGCGTTTGGTGTAAGTCCCAACAGGATTGTGATCGGTCTCAATCCCGGTTCTGTGTACGGCTCGGCCAAGCGCTGGATTCCGGAGCGCTTCGCCCAGGTGGCGGACCGCCTGGCGGCCGAGCACGAGGCCTGCGTGCTGATTTTCGGCGGCAAGGGCGAGGAAGAGTTGGGAACCACCATCGCCGGGATGATGACGGCGCCCACCATCGTCTTCTCCGGACGGACGACGGTACGGCAGTTGATGGCCTTGATCAAGCGGTGCCGGCTATTCATCACGAACGATACCGGCCCCATGCATATCGCGGCGGCGTTCCAAGTTCCGCTGGTGGCGATTTTCGGGCCGACCAATCCGGCGACTACGTCGCCGTACGGTCCCGGCCATGAGCTGGTCCGGCACCCTGTGGAGTGCTCTCCCTGTCTGCTGAGGGAATGCCCCATCGACCACCGCTGCATGCAGTGGATAGGAGTTGATGCCGTTCATGCAGCGGCCCGGCGGCAGCTTGGCATGCGACATGCGGAACAGACAACCCGGCATGCCGAAGACGGCGGCAAGGCGCCGGTGGTCTATCTGGATCGTGATGGAACGCTCAATTTCGATCCCGGCTATCTCAATCAGCCGGATCAACTCAAACTCCTACCGGGCGTCGGGCAGGCCGTGGCGCGCTTGAACAGGGCCGGCTTTAGGGCGGTCGTGCTGTCCAACCAGTCGGGGGTGGCGCGGGGGCTCATTACGAAGGAGCAACTGGATGCGGTTCATCTGAGATTGCACGAGCTACTGGCCGAAGACGGTGCGCGGCTGGACGGGGTCTTCATCTGCCCGCACCATCCCGAGGAAGCCTGCGCCTGCCGCAAACCCGCGCCCGGCCTAGTCGTCCGCGCGCAGCAGGAACTGGGCCTTGCGCCGGACCGTGCGATCGTGATCGGAGACAAGGCCAGCGACGTGGAACTGGCCCGGAACATCGGCGCGACGGCGGTCTTTGTGTCGAGCGGGCATCATCCGGAAGAGGAGCAGGCCCGCATGGTTGACCGGAGCCTCGTTCCCGACTTCACGGCCCGTGATCTGGCCGGGGCGGTGAAATGGATTCTGGAGAAGGAGAACGTGCTTGTCCTGGAATGACGTCCGCCGGCTGCTGATCGTCAAACCCAGCTCGCTGGGCGATGTCGTGCACGCGCTGCCGACCCTGTCGGCCTTGCGGCGGCGGTTCCCGTCGGCGAAGTTCTTCTGGCTGGTGAAGCGGGAGTGGGCGGACGTGCTGGAGGGCAATCCCGATCTCGACGAGGTGTTGTCTGTGGACCTGTCGGTGAAGGGATGGCCTGCGGCGATCAGGGCGGTCCGCGCGGGACGTTTCGATCTGGTGGTGGACCTGCAGGGCCTTCTGCGAAGCGCGGTGTTGGGCTGGGCGTCAGGGAGTCCGGCCCGCGTCGGGTTCGCGAACGGCCGGGAGGGCAGTTCCTGGTTTTACACCCATCGCGTGCCCGTGCCGGACGCGTCCATACATGCGGTGGACCGCTGTCTGCTGATTGCGCGGTTCCTGGGGGCTGAACCGGAGAAGCCGGGCCCGTCGGCGTTTCACCTCCCGCAGGAGTCCGCGGCCGAGGCGCGGGTCGAGGCGCTCCTCGCGGCCGCGGGCGTCCAGGCGGGCACGATGCTGGTGGCGCTGAACCCTTCGGCGCGGTGGACGACGAAACAGTGGCCGGCCGAATCCTTTGCGGCCGTCGGTGACTGGCTCCAGCAGCAAGGCGCTCGGGTGGTGGTGATCGGCGGCCGCGAGGAGCGCCCGGTCGGAGAAGCGGTGATGCGGGCCATGCACGGCGCGCCGATCGATCTTGCGGGGAAGACTACGATGAAGGAGCTGATCGCGCTGCTGAGGCGGTTACGGGTCTTCATCACGAACGACTCGGGTCCGATGCATCTGGCCGCGGCCGTCGGCACGCCGGTCATCGCCCTGTTCGGGCCGACCGATCCGGCCAGGACCGGGCCTTACGGCGCCGGCCACATCGTGCTCCGCAGCGGCGTCCCCTGCAGCCCCTGCTTCAGCCGGCGTTGCGCGAACGCCGTCACCATGGAATGTCTGACTGCCATTCAACCACAACGTGTCATCGAAGCAGCGTCAAAACTGCTGAATCGGGAGGAGCTATGCCAATCGACAAGGAACTGCTAGCGATCCTGGCCTGCCCCAAGTGCAAGGGGGACATCAAGCTGACCGACAAAGGCGACGGGCTGGTCTGCCAGGCGTGCAAGCTGCTGTATCCGATCAAGGATGATATTCCGGTCATGCTGATTGACGAGGCCGTCAAGCTCGCGTGAATATCCTGCTCGTCAGACCGGACGGCATCGGGGATGAGATCCTCTCGCTCCCCGTGGCGACGGAACTGCGCCGCGTGATGCCGGCAGTGCGCCTGAGCTTCCTGTCGAGCGTCTACGCCGCGCCGGTCCTGGCGCACCATCCGGACCTCGATGAAGTACTGACCGTGACGGGGCAGGAAACTCTAGGCGAACTCGTCCGCCTGTTTCGCCGAAATGTGGATGCCCCTGTCTTTCTCAAACCCTTCCGCCGGCCCCTGACGGCGGCCTGGCTGGCGCGCGTGCCGCTGCGGGTCGGCACGGGGTACCGGTGGTACTCCTGGCTGCTCAACCGGCGGGTGTACGAGCACCGCAGCGATTTCTCCCGTCATGAAAGCACGTACAACCTTGGATTGCTGCGCGGGCTGGGGCTCGCGCCCGGCGAAGTCGCACCGCCGCGGCTGGTGGTGATGGCTGAGGAACGGGCGTGGGCGAAAAGGTTCATGGGCGAATCTCACGGGCTTCGCGTCCTGGTCCATCCCGGCGGGTTTTCCAGCCGCCTCTGGAAGCCGGTCCACTACAGGGATCTGGTCTTGCGTCTCGCGAGCGAGGGGCGCGAAGTCGTGTTGACGGGCAATGCGGCGGAGCGGGACAAATTTCGGGCCGATACGCAGGCCTCCGAGTGGCCGGTCGGCGTGAGAGACTTGATGGGAGGGCTGACGCTCCGGCAATTGATGGCGGTGATTGCCGAAAGTCATGCGGTGGTGTCCCTCGCGACCGGGCCGATGCATCTCGCCGCGGCGCTTGGGATTCCGACGGTGAGCATTTTCGATCCACGTCGGAACAATTCGCCGACCCGCTGGCAGCCGCTGGGGACGGGCGTGGTGCTTCGCCCGGAGGTGCCCACCTGCGAGAAGTGTATTTACGAGGCTTGTCCCTACTGGGACTGTTTGGACCGGATCACCGTGGAGACAGTGGCCGAGCGTGTCACGCAAGTGCTGGCGCGCGCGCTGCCCATGCAGGTGGCCGATGTCTAAGCTGTCGGCCTATGTCCTCACCTTCAACGAGGAGGGGAAGGTCCGGGATGCCCTCGAGAACCTCAAATGGGCCGACGAGATCGTGGTCCTGGACTCCCACAGCACCGACCGAACGGAGCAGATCTGCCGGGAGTACACCGACAAGGTCTATCAATGCGACTTTGCGGGGTTCGGCAAGCTCCGTAACCGCGCGCTGGAGTTGGTGACGCACGACTGGGTGCTGAGCATCGACGCCGACGAGCGCGTGACGGACGAACTGCGCGAAGAAATTCAGCGGGAGCTTACCCAGGGGCCACGCGCCGATGCCTTTTTCGTCCCACGCAAAAATCTCTTTCTTGGCCGCTGGATCCGCCACTGCGGCTGGTACCCGGATTATCGCCAGCCGCAGTTCTTCAACAAGCACCGGCTGCGGTACCGGGATGATCTGGTGCATGAAGGCTTCGACGTGACAGGCCGGGTTGGTTACCTGCGAGGCCACGTCTTGCAGTACCCGTTTCGCGATCTCGGCGAGTACTTCCGGAAGATGAGCCGCTACTCGACGCTTATGGCGCAACAGATGGCCGACCGGGGACGGCGGTTCCACGCGCATCAACTGATCACCCACCCGGTCTTCACCTTCCTCAAGATGTACGGGCTGCGGCAGGGGTTTCGCGACGGGATGCCGGGCTTGATCCTGTCGCTGTTTTACGCTTATTACACGTTCGTCAAGTACGCCAAGCTCTGGGAGCGGTGCCGCGCGTCGGCATGAGGGGAAGCTAGGGGCGATGAAAGGCGTAATTCTCGCGGGCGGGCTTGGCACACGGCTCTATCCGTTGACCAAAGTGACGAACAAGCACCTGCTTCCGGTCTGCGACAAGCCGATGATCTACTACCCGATCCAGACGCTGGTCAACGCCGGCGTCCGGGACATCCTGCTGGTCACCGGCGGGAACAGCGCGGGCGATTTCCTGCGGCTGCTCGGCAATGGCAAGGAGTTCGGCCTGCAGCACTTGAACTACACCTATCAGGAAGGTGAGGGAGGCATCGCGGCTGCGCTGAGCCTCGCCGAGTACTTCGCCAACCGCGAGCCGATCTGCGTGGTGTTGGGCGACAACATCATCGAGCGAAACATCGCTCCGATCGTGCGGGCTTTTCAGAAGCAGGGCCAGGGGGCCAAGATTGCTCTGAAGGAAGTCAAAGACCCCCAACGCTTCGGCGTGCCGGTGTTCGAGCGGGACCGTCTGGTCAGGATCGAGGAAAAACCGAAAGAGCCGAAATCGCCGTATGCCGTGACCGGCATTTACTGTTTTGACCATCAAGTCTTTGATATCATCCGCACCCTCAAGCCCTCGACGCGCGGCGAATTGGAGATCACCGATGTGAACAACGCCTATATCGAGCGGGGCCAGATGACGTGGGATGTCCTGGATGGCTGGTGGACCGATGCGGGAACGTTTGAATCTCTCATGAGCGCCGCCAATCTGGTGACCCAGACAGGCGCCAACAAGATGTAAAGGGGCGACATGATCCAGGGAGTGAAGATTAAGGAGCTCAAGTTAATTCCAGACGATCGCGGTTTTTTGATGGAAATCCTCCGCTGCGATGACGAGATGTATGAGCGCTTCGGGCAGCTTTACATGACCGGATGCAAGCGCGGGGTCGTGAAGGGCTGGCATTACCACAAAGAACAGACTGATCATTTCGCCTGCGTCTTTGGGCGGGCCATGGTGGTGCTCTACGACAACCGGTCGGGTTCCTCGACCAATGGCGAAGTGCAGGAGGTCATCCTCGAAGCGCCCCCTTGCGACGGGCCCGCGCCGGTGGTGTTGAAAATTCCTCCCCTGGTGCTGCACGGCTTCTTTGCCTTGGACTGTGAAGAGGCGCGTATTGTGAACGTGCCCACGATTCCTTATCGCTACAAGGACCCCGACGAGTTCCGGTATCCCTGGAACAGTGAGAAGATCCCCTACCAGTGGCCGAGCTATGTGACGCAGGGAGGATGAGTGACTCGATGGCACCAGGAGAGAGCGGTACCTTCAACGAGTTACCCAAGTATATTCAGCCGGGCGACTTGGTCCTTGACGTAGGCGGAGGCATCAAGCCATTGAGCCGGGCCGATTATGTGCTCGACTTTCTCCCGTGGGAGCAGCGCGGGCATCTGGAACCCTGGTTGGCCGAGGTCTGGCCCACGCCACATTTTTCCCCAAAGACCTGGGTGCAGTGGGATCTTTGTTCGCGGGAACCCTGGCCGTTCAAAGACAAGCAGTTCAACTTCGTGCTCTGCAAGGGCACCCTGGAAGACCTGCGCGATCCAGTCTGGGTCTGTCAGGAAATGATGCGTGTCGGCCGACGCGGCTATTTGGAGACTCCGAGTCGGGTCATCGAAAGCATGCCCGGGATCGAACGCAGCCGCTACTGCGGCTATTCCCATCACCACTGGCTGTGTGAGTTGACGGCAGACGGTAGTGAGTTCACCTTCAAACATACGCAGCTCCATGGCTATAGCCGGTTTCACCTGACCGTAGGCCCCGATTGGAACCGATCGCATCATGACCATCATTGGGCCGAAATCTTCGATCCGGTTCATCAGCTATTGGCGGTCATCAATCGGTGGTTCCGCGAGATCAATCCCAAGTACGCCACAATCGGGTTGTTTTGGAGCAACTCGTTCCAATGTCGGGAGAACGTGCTGGTCGACAAGGGCGATGTCGAAGCCAACTTCATGGCGTTCAAGGAACGGTGCCGCAGTCTTGACGATTTATGGGTATGGAAACGGACATGGTACGGCAAGAAAATTCGCCGGTAGACGCAGGCCCTCCGTCCCTTCGGAGAATTCTGGTCACCGGCGCGGCGGGATTCATCGGGTCGCACTTCGTGCGGCTGCTGCTGCAGCGACCGGAGGCGCGGGTGGTCAACCTGGACGCGCTCCGTTACTCCGGCAATCTAGACAATCTCCGCGACATCGACGGACACCAGCGCTACACGTTCGTCCACGGCGACATCTGCGACGCGGATCTCGTGGGCCGCGTCGTGCGCGAGCATCGCGTTGATGCCATCGTGAACTTCGCAGCCGAGACGCACGTGGACCGCTCGATCGTGGAACCGGGCGGGTTCGTCCTGACCGACGTGGTCGGGACGGCGGTGCTGTTGGAAGCGGCCCGGGCCGCTGGCGTCAAGCGGTTTCTCCAAGTCAGCACAGACGAGGTCTACGGCGACGTCCAGACCGGCCGCTCCTCGGAGTCCGATCCGCTGGCTCCGCGCAGCCCATACTCCGCCAGCAAGGCGGCCGGCGATCTGCTGGTCCTTAGTTATTTCACCACGTACCGCATGCCGGTCCTGATCACCCGCGGCAGCAACACGTTCGGCCCCAACCAGTATCCGGAAAAGTTCATTCCGTTGTTCGTAACGAACACCCTGGAGAATCAGCCGCTCCCGCTCTATGGGGACGGGCTTCAGCAGCGCGATTGGCTCTATGTCCAGGATCACTGCGAGGCCATCGCGCTCGTGCTGGAGAAGGGCGAGCCCGGTCAGGTGTACAACGTCGGCACTGGCGAGGAGCGGCCGAACCTCGAGGTAGCCGAGGCGATCCTGAGGCTGCTGGGCAAGCCACGGTCTTTGCTGCGGCATGTGACGGACAGGCTTGGCCACGATCGACGGTATGCCCTCAACTGCAAGAAGATCGCGAAGCTCGGCTGGAAGCCGCGCTGGGCTTTCCGAGAAGCCCTGAAGGAGACGGTTAGCTGGTACCGCAACAACGGCTGGTGGTGGCAGAAGATCAAGTCCGGAGAGTTTCGGGCCTATTACGAACGGGTCTATGGGGCGCGTCTGAGCGGGACACCTTGACATGCGCATCCTTGTGACCGGGGCGAAGGGTCAGCTCGGGCAGGAACTTCAGCGAGTCTTGCGCGGGGAGGAAGTGATCGCGACGGATCAACCGGAGTATGAACTGACGGACCCGATGCTCGGAGAGAAGATCGCCGCGCAACGACCTGACCTCGTGATTCATGCCGCCGCCTATACCGATGTGGACGGGTGCGAGCGAAACCCTGACATGGCATTTCAGATCAATGCAATCGGAACTCGTTATGTGGCAGAGGGGGCAGCCAAGGCCGGTGCCAAGCTCCTGTACCTCTCCACCGATTATGTCTTTGATGGCCGGAAGACCGTGCCCTATACCGAGCGCGACCCTGTGAATCCGCTCAACGTCTACGGCCGCTCCAAATTAGCGGGGGAAGAGGAAGCGTTGAAGGGCTGCCGCAGGACGCTGGTGCTGCGGACTTCCTGGCTTTACGGCGTGCAGGGAAAAAATTTCGTGAAGACAATCTTGAGTCTAGCCGTCACTCAGCTGGAAATCCGCGTTGTGGAAGACCAGCGCGGAAGCCCGACGTATGCGCGCCACCTCGCGCAAGTGATCGCCGGGTTGATCCGATCGGATGTGGCGGGGGTGATTCATGCCGGCGGGGAAGGGGAATGTTCTCGGTACGAGTTCGCGAAGGCTATCCTCCAGGAGGCAGGACTTAACTGCCGGGTCGTGCCGTTTTCAACGGCCGAGTCCGGCCAACTGGCCATTCGCCCGACCTACTCGGTCCTTTCCACAGCTCTGTTGCAGCAGTACGGCCTGAGTCTTCTTCCATGGCGCGTCGGCTTGCAGCGCTTCATTTCCGATCAGACGGCCCTTGGCTCCTCAACGGTCCGAAATTAAGTGATGGCCAAGATCCGGCTCCTGCAGGCCTGCAATCTACTGGGTATCGGAGGGACCGAGAAGACCATCCAGGTCTTCAGCAAGTACCTCGACCGATCGCGCTTCGAGGTTTTCGCCTGTGGCCTGCGAGCCGGCGGGTCTCGGGTCGCCGAGCTGGAGAAACTCGGTGTCCAAGTCATTGTGCAGCCGACGGATCTCGATGCGCTCATCCGGCATCTGAAGATCAATGTTTATCATGTCTACCGGGCTGGCGATTACGAGCCAGGGACGCTCCCGTGCAAGCGGAACGGGACGCCCAAAATCGTCGAGACGAACGTCTTCAATGCCATCGATCATGCCGAACACTACCTGATTGATGCGCATGTCTTTTTCTCGGAGTGGTCCCGCCTGGACTATCTCAGTAAGTACTGCCGGTTTCCCGGGAAACGCTACGAAGTCCTCTACGGGCCGATCGACTTCGACGAGTTCCGTCCGGTCCGGCGGGAGTTCTCCTGGACGATCGGACGCTGCAGCCGGGCTGATGATCAGAAGTGGCACCGTGTGTGCGTGGATATGCTCCCGAAGGTCTGGAAGAAGATCCCGCAGATGCGCTGCCGGTTCCGCGGCGCGACCGAGCGGGTCAAGGCCCGCCTGCGGGAGCTGGGCATCGAGAATCGGGTGGAGCTGTCCGAGCCGACGGTCGGCGTCGCCGACTTCTACGCCGGGCTGGACGTGTACACCCACGGCTCGCGGGTGGGGGAAGGCTATGGCGTGGGGATCGCGGAGGCGATGGCCAGCCGCCTGCCGGTCGTGACCATCGCAACCCCGCAGCGTAAGAAGTGCAACGCGCAGGCCGAGGTGGTGGAACACAACGTGACCGGCTTTGTCGTTCGGTATTCCTGGCAGTACGCCGCCGCCGTGATTGAGTTGCTGGAGAACCACGCGCTGCGCGAGAAGTTCGCCGAGCGGGGCTATGAGAAGGCGCAGGAGCAGTTCGAGGCGTCTCAGTTGACGCACAAGCTGGAAGCGCTCTATACGGATTTGATGGACACTGGCAACGCATGAAGGTCAGCGGATTCACCTTTTGCCGCAACGCGGTACGCTATGACTATCCGGTCGTGGAGTCCATCCGGTCCATCCTGCCGATCGTTGACGAGTTCATCGTCAACGTAGGACGCTGCGAGGATGGCACGTTTCAGCTGATCCGGTCCATCGGCGATCCCAGGATCCGGATCGTCGAATCGGTCTGGGACGAGACCCTGCGGACAGACGGGCTGATCTATGCCCAGCAGACCAACATCGCGCTGGCGTCCTGCACGGGAGACTGGGCGTTCTACCTCCAGGCCGATGAGGTCATTCATGAGGACGATCTGCCGAAAATTGTCCGAGTCATGCAGACTCACCTTCGTAATCCGGACGTCAAGGGTTTGGTGTTCCGGTACCTGCACTTCGTCGGAGACTGCTGGTCCACCAATCCGTGGTTCTATCACAAGGCAGTCCGGATCATCCGGAACAACGGGGAAGTGGAGTCCTGCGGCGATGCGGTCGGCTTCCATTTCAAGGCCACCGGACAGTACCTGCAGAGCGGGCCGCGCGAATGGCTGGCGCCTTCCGGAGCCAGAGTTTTCCACTACGGGTGGGTCAAGGAACCGAAGACCATGCTGGCCAAAAAGCAGGAGCAGACCAAGGTCTATCACGGGGACGCCCCGCCGCCTTCGGCGGCGAAGCTGTACACGCAGGACACGTTCGAATTCGAGGATTACGAGATTCTGAAGGAGTTTCGCGGCAGCCATCCCCGTGTGATGCACGAGCGCGTCAGGCAGTCTCCGGTCCTCAAACCCAGACGCAATCGCTGGTTGCGGCCAGCGTTCTACCGGGCGATCCTCCAGCGGGGATTTAGGGGCTAGAGAGGCAGAGAGGGTGCTCTACGTGAAACGGTTGCCCTTTTGGAAAAGGCCGTATTTCGCCCGGCGCATCTTGGATATCGGCGCCGGGCACAATCCGTTCCAAGGGGTCACCCATGTGATGGATATTGATCCCGCGCAAGGGCGTCAACGCGGTTGGAATCAGCTCCTAGTGCCGGAGGCCGCGAAACTGATCGTCGGCGACGCGACGGCCCTCCCGTTTCAGTCTGGCTCGTTCGATTATGTGTACGCATCCCATGTTCTGGAGCACGTCGACTCGCCTGAATCAGCTTGCAGAGAGATCATGAGGGTCGGAGTTGCCGGCTATATTGAGACGCCAAGCCCCTTCCTTGAGCAGGGGCTCTCATTGAGAGGCGAGGAGCCACGCGAGAACGGGCTTCACAAGTGGTTCGTGTTCTCACTCAGGGCGGACCTGCTGGTGTTTGAGCCAAAGACACCGGAAACGGTCTCGCAGTTCTGTTCATGCCCTGATGGACGGTTCATGCAAGAATTCTATGCAAGCGTGGAGTTCGGTGAAGCGCAACACTATTTCCGCCGAAGGGCCAAAACCACGATCTTTTACTGGAGATCTGCGTTTCAGGTCGAAGTCCGAGATCGGACGGCGGATTGTACCAGAGACAGACGGCGCTGCCGGTTTAGGGGAATGAAGAGCGCGCTGCTTGCGAATTGCAACGACTTATTCCGAGCTCCCCGCCTCGTCCGCTTCAGCAAGACGTTTCCGGATTGCAAGGGTGTCTTTCGGAAGTTTGGACATCGAACCGTGTTCGTTTGATACCGTTTAACGAATAACGTATAACGATTAACGACTATGGCAACAGTAGCGGCTATCGTCATCACGAAGGATGAGGAGCGGAACATCACCGCATGCCTCGAATCTCTGAAGTGGGTGGACGAGATGATCGTCGTGGATGCCGAGAGCATGGACCGCACGGTCGAGCTGGCCAGGGCCTATACGCCTAAAGTGTTTGTGCGTGCGTGGCCGGGATACGGTCCGCAGAAGAACTTCGCCATGGCCCAGGCCACGGCGGACTGGATCCTCATTGTGGACGCCGACGAGCGCGTCTCGGACGAGTTGCGTGAAGAGATCCAGGCTCTCCTCCAAAAGCCTGGTCCGGCGATCGCTTGCCGGATTCCGAGACGGAATTTCTATTACGGGTGCTGGATTCAAGGGGCGGGCCAGTATCCCGATCCCCAACTGCGTCTGATTCGGCGGGGTTATGGGAAGTACGATGATCTTCCCGTCCACGAGCACCTCGAAGTGGAAGGGCCGATTGGCGACCTGCGAGGTCACCTTGACCATCTTACCCATCCGACGGTGGCCTCACATGAGATGAAGATCGAACGGTACAGCTCGTTAGCGGCCGAGGAGCGCATCAGGAAGGGCAGGCCGCGGGCGGCATGGTATCATCTGATTGTCAATCCGGTGTGGACCTTCGTGAAGTTTTACCTGTTCCGACGTGGGTACCGGGACGGTTTGCCCGGGTTGATTGTGTCCGTGTTTTCGGCTGCCCATGGTCTGCTCAAGTATGCGAAACTCTGGGAACGCGCGCATGTCGCGCCGAGTGGCGTTTGAACCGCATTTTTCTTTTATCCTTCCCGTAACCTAATGTATAATCAGCACCCTTGGAGGACGGAAAAAGCCTGTGCGGATCCTGTTCTTGACAGACAAACATCTTGATTATACGGCTGACGCGCTCTACATCGGTCTTTCCCGAGTACTTGGGGGCGAACAGGTCGTGGACTATCCGTATAAGCCGGCGTTCCATGATCCGGCGAGCCGTCCCTGGTACCTGGTCCAGCGGCCTGGTCGGCGCTTCAGCCGCGAAGAAATCCTGGATCGACTCCGGGACAGGTATTTCGACTTAGTCTGCCTTTCCTCGTTTCGTCCGGACTGTCTGGAAGAGTGCGCCGAGCTCTACGCCCAGGCGCCCTTCCCGCCGCTGGTCTTTGTGGACGGCGGCGATGACGCGCATATTCGCCATGACGTCCTCGGATGTTACCCGATGCGGGTCCACTTCAAACGCGACTACGTGTGGAAGAAGGGGAATCCCCTGCGTGAGTTCTGGGATGTCCTCTGGACTTTCCGCGGCGATCGCCGCTTGCTTGCCAGGACGGTTCCACTGCCCTTGTCGATCGTGGTGGATGCCCTGCCGGATTTCGGACCGGTTCCGAAGGAAATCGACGTTTCGTACCGCGGGAGGGCATCCCACCCACGGCGGGTCAAGGCGGTCACCATCCTGTCGCGGATGGGAGGGGTTCGATTCTCCGGCGGCGTGTACGCCAGTCCGGAGGACCGTCAATACAAACTGAAGGCTGGGAGACTGGAACGCTGGCACACGAAGGTCTTTCAAAACGCGCGGGCGTCGGAGGCCGACCAGCTGAGAAAAATGGCGCCCGAGCCCTACTACAGGGAGATCGCGGCCTCGCGGATTGCGGTAGCGCTGCGGGGCGGAGGGCGGACGGCGTCCCCCCGGTATTACGAGATCGTGGCGATGAGGACCATGCTGCTCTCGGACGTGCCGGAAGCCATCATTCCGAATGGGTTTGAAGATCGCCGCCATGCAGTCTATTGTAAGGCTGACCTCAGCGATCTAGAGAAGTTGGTTCGGCATTACCTCCGTGAGGAGGCAGAACGGGAAGCCATCGTCAATGACGGCTACGCCCATCTGTTGAAGTACCACACGTGTGAGCGGAGGGCGGAATATTTCCTGGAGATCTGTCAACGTGCTCTGTGAGACTGGTGATCGTTGACATCGGGTGTGGAGCGAGGAAGCTGAACGGGGCGTTCGGGTTGGATCGGCGGAAGGAGCCGGGCGTCGACATCATCTGCGATTTTGAGCACGCGGTGCCTTTGAAGACCAACTCGGTTGATGTCGTGAATATGAGTCACATCATGGAGCATATCAGGGACCTCATTCCGTTCATGGAGGAAGTCTATCGCGTGTGCCGCCCTGGGGCTGAAGTCCGCGTCATCGTCCCCTATTACACGTCGCGCGGCGCCTTCCGTGATCCCACGCACGTTCGATTTATTACTGAAGACACGTTTCAGTATTTCGAATCACCGACCGACTATGGAGTCAAGACCAATTTCCGGATCGAGAAGATCGATTTCGACATGCGGAAGCCGTTTCGGTACTTTCCGAAATATTTTCAGAAACGGTTCCGGCGGTACCTCTGGAATGTGGTGAACAACATGTCCGTCACGTTGCGTACGGTAAAAGGATAGGGCACCCTCCTCATGATGAAGCGAATCTGCCTGATCACCCCTCCCTCCATCTTCCTGCTGGATGAGCGCGTCTTCATGACGCTCGGCATTCTCAAGGTCGCCGCCGTGCTCGAGCAGGCCGGCGTGGAAGTGGAGATGCTGGACCTCTCGGGCGTGGAAAATTACGAAGAGGTCATCCGGGACCATGCGAAAACCAGCGGCGTGACCTGCTACGGCTTGACCGCGACGACCCCGCAGATGCCGGCGGCTACGAAGGTGTACCGGACGATCCGGTCGGCCAAGTCCTCGGCGCGGATCATCCTGGGAGGGCCGCACGTGACCCTGATCCATGCCGCCTACAAGTACGAGCAGAAGCGGGGAGTCACGGGCCGCGCTGCCACGGCGTATCGCCTGCTCGAAGAGATGTTCGACGTCCTGGTGGTCGGCGACGGCGAGATGGCGGTATTCGATGCCTTGCAGGAGAATCCTCCCAAGCTGGTGGACGGGGACGATCCGAAGTCGGACCTCTTCCTCACCAACCAGAAGCTGACCGAGCTGCCGTTCCCGGCTAGGCACCTCATAGACGTGGACAGCTACAAGTACACCATAGACGGCGTGCGCGCGCTCTCGATGATCGCCCAGCTCGGCTGTCCCTTCGGCTGCGGGTTCTGCGGCGGCCGGATGAGTCCGTTCCTGCGGCGGATCCGGATGCGGACCTCCGAGAACATCGTCCAGGAGCTGGTCCAGCTCTACAAGACGTATGGAGTGACCGGCTTCATGCTCTACGACGACGAGCTGAACGTCAATCCCAAAATCGTGGAGTTGATGGACCTGATCGCCAAGGCCCAACGCGACCTCGGCGCGGAGTTCCGGCTGCGCGGCTTCATCAAGGCCGAGTTGTTTACGGACCAGCAGGCGGAGGCGATGTACCGGGCGGGCTTCCGGTGGATCCTCGTCGGGTTCGAGTCGGGCCACGAGCGCATCCTCATCAACATCCAGAAGCAGTCGAGCCAGGCCGACAACACCCGCGCCATGGACATCGCCCGGCGGCACAACCTCAAGGTCAAGGCGCTCATGTCGGTCGGGCATCCCGGCGAGTCGGAAGAGACCGTCCGGGCGACCCGCGACTGGCTGCTTGCGGTCAAGCCGGCCGACTTCGACGCCACGGTCATCACGACGTATCCCGGAACGCCGTATTTTGATGAGGCCGTGGAGACCAAGCCGGGCGTGTGGACCTACACTTATGCCAAGACCGGCGACCGGCTGCACAGTCTCGAAGTGGACTATCGCGAGGTGGCCGAGTACTACAAGGGAGTCCCCGGCGAGTACACGTCCTACGTCTATACCGACCACCTGAACGCGAAGGAGCTGGTGCAGCAACGGGACTGGCTCGAGGCCGACGTCCGGGCAAAGCTGGGCATCCCGTACAATGCGGGGGCCCCGGCCGTCCGGTACGAGCACTCGATGGGACAGGGTGTGATCCCCGCGAACATTTTGCGATCGACCGCGACGGCCGGCCTGAAGGCTGTGTGACGGGACGGGGAGTCTGAGGCGGGGAAGCGATGCGGATTGCGCTGGATGTCAGTCCTCTGGCCAACAACCGGGCCGGTATCGGCACTTACGTCGCGCATCTCCTGACCGCGCTCGTCCGGATCGCGCCAGACCACGACTATTGGTGCTACACCCCTCAGCCGCTGCCGGAGAAGGACCGCGCGGTCTTCGGCGCCCACCCTCACGTCCGGATCGTTCAGTGCCCCGCTGTCCTGATGGGGCTGCGGGCCCGCTGGGATCAGGTGGATCTCTTTCACGGATTGAATTTCAAACTGCGTGCTTGGGGAAGGTACGGAGGGATCGTGACCATCTATGACCTGTCCGTGGACCGCCTCGGCCTCCCGTCGCGCAAGCTGTTCGGGCAGCGGCACTCATTCCGGCGCACCAGACGAACGGCGCGCCAGGCCTCGCGGGTCGTCACGATCTCAAGCCACTCGGCGGCGGATATCGTCGAACTATACGGGGTCCCGCGGGAACGGATCGCTATCGTGAGCCCGGCCGTCGGCCCGGAATTCTCCCCGGTCGCCGAGCCTGCTGTGATCGGGGCGGTGAAAGCACGCTATGGAATCCATCGGGACGCGTACGTGCTGTCCGGTGGGGGCGCGGAGCCGCGGAAGAACATTGTGCGATTGATCGAGGCCTTCGGACGCGCGCCGAAGCTCCGTGAGACGATAAACCTCGTGGTCGTCGGCGGGATGGAGCGTGGCGCGGAGTCGATTTATGAAGCCGTGAGCCGGGCTGGACTGCATGAGGCGGTGATCTTTCCCGGCCACGTGCCGGTGGAGGACCTGCGCGCCCTCTATGCCGGCTGCGCGTTGTTCGCGTTCCCGTCGCTGTATGAGGGGTTCGGCATGCCGGTATTGGAGGCTATGGCCTGCAGCGCACCGGTCGTGAGCTCGAACGCGTCTTCTCTGCCGGAAGTGGTCGGCGATGCGGCGTTGCTAGTGGACCCTCGTGATCCGGAGGCTTGGGCACGGGCGATGACGCGAGTCCTGGACGACGCAAACCTCCGCGAAGATCTCCGACGAAAGGGTGCTCTCCGCGTGAAGGCGTTTTCTTGGGAACGGTCCGCCAGAGACTTGATCCGGGTCTATCACGAAGTGTTGGCCGGATAGCAAGGCTTTCCCTTTCTGCACACCAGATATATTTCAGTTTTACATATTTTCATAACCTGCTCCGGCTCAATTGCCTGTAGAGATTGCATCTGATCATTGAGAATATAAAGATGAAAACCATGTCCTATAAGCGTACTCAGAAATTCTGTAGGCGAAAAACCGAATGCTTTCATCCCGTCCGGCCAAAACTCCGTGATGAGTGTTAGATCGTGGTGTCGTTTGATCGTATCGGCCATGCCTTCAAGGGCCGCCATCTCTGCTCCTTGGATGTCCATTTTAATGACATGAATAAAATGGCTTTTGTCCTTAAAGAAATCATCTAGACTCGTGGTCTCCACCGCAACAGATTCTCTGCCGTCAAATGAGTCGAATAACCGATGGTCTCCAGGGTTGTGTCTGGGGTCCAAATATAATCGGGCTGCGCCGGGTTTGTTGGAAACGGCCTTTTGAACAAGAAGAACGTTTTTGAAGTCGTTGACCCCGACATTTTTCTCAAGCAAAGCATATCGGGACGGCTCTGGCTCAAAAGCAAAAACCTTCCCGTGATCGCCTACTTTTTCGGCGGCGAGGAGCGTGTAATAGCCAACATTGGCTCCAATATCGACTACAACCATTCCACGCTCAAGCAGTTTCATTAAATACGCAGTCACATCTTTTTCCCAAATACCTCTCGTGTACAATGTTTCGCAATGCACTCTATCTGAAAGATCCAAATACATTTTCTTGCCTTGAACTTCCGCCAAAACTGTGTCGCAAATTGAAATTTTCGAAAGAGCTCTCCATTTAAGAATCTTGTATCTTCTTGTAAGTTTCCCTAGGACGCTCATAAGATAATCCCGTGATTTCTTTTTGAACCAGGAAGAGGATACACCCCAAGCGAGCGAAAATCGAGAGGATGCGCCTGCAACAGCATGATCCGGAGATTCTCATTGCCAGAGCGAAAAGAGAGCACTATACTGCGCGGAAACCTAGAGGCTGAGACAATGGCTGATGTGACCGTCGCCTTACCAGAGGTAGAGGGAAGTAACCAAGCCAGAAGCGTGCGATCAGCCAGTACGTTCATCTGGACGGCTCAGGGTGCAGGGCTTGTCCTGCTTACAGGCATGAGCTTTTTCCCTGCATTGTTTCATCTTGAAGAGTATCTGTTCTTTGCCTTGCTCGCGGTTGCTTTATGGACCGGCTGGCGGGAAGAAAGAGTGATCTGGGCCCGTAGTCCGATAGATGTGCCACTCCTCCTGCTGGTCGGCTGGGTGCTGTTGACGATCCCGTTTGCAACGGATCCTTGGTATAGCTTTGCCGAGTGGCGCAAGCTCGTCGTCCAAGCGTTGGTATTCTATTGGGCGCTTTTGGTGTTGCGAGTGCGGAACGATGGCTCTCTCACACGAGGAGTCTTGGTCGCAGTTGTGATTGCGACGGCCGTTCTATGTGTATATAGCCTGGTTGATTTTTGGGAGCGTGGAGGATCATGGAAAGACCGCTATTTTCAAGCCAAAGCCCCTTCATCCGGCAGCGACTGGCTTAGCACCTACCTTGTGATCGCGATCCCGCTTGTGGCGTCCATGGTGGTTATCCTGCGGGCTTGGTGGCAGCGCCTCACCTCCGGCGTTGTTTTGGCCATGGCATTGGTGGCGCAGTTCTTCGCATATAACCGGGCCGGATGGCTCGCGTTGGTCGCGCAAGGAGTCACTTATGGGCTGTGCACAGGACGCCGACGCTTCGCTATTTGGTTTTTTGCTAGTTGCGTGGCGATTGGGTTTGGTCTGGTATTGGCATCTCAAGTCGGCTACCAGCGTGGTTCGGTTAGCCCTTCGACTCTAAATATCAGACTTGCCCTATGGAAATCAGGCGTCACCGCCGTAGCTGAGCACCCGCTCGTTGGCTTGGGGTACGGGGAGTACACTTTTAAAACCACTATTAGTGAATACCCCCCATATGGGCTTCATAACACTTTTCTGATGGTTGCGGTCGGTAGTGGGATCCCGGCTCTAGCCTTTTTTGTCTGGATACTCATCGTGATTGTCAAGGTATTATTGCGGCGATTTAGAATGAGCGAGGACCAATTGGAAATGGGATTAACCATCGGCCTTGTCATGATGGTAGTAGGGTTTGCGGTACGAAATTTTTTCAACTATATGTTCGCGGGTAGCCTTGCCTATCTCTTCTGGATACTGGTAGCGGCTGGGCTGGCCGTGGAGGCAAAGGCTGACAAATGAGAGCTCTGATCACCGGCATCACCGGGCAGGACGGGTCGTACCTGGCCGAGTTGCTCCTGGACAAAGGTTATGAGGTCCACGGCATCGTCCGGCGGGTGGCGATCGAGGACCCGGAGCACCGGCTCTGGCGCATCCTGCATTTCCGGGAGCGCCTGCGCCTGCACGCCGCGTCCCTGGAGAGCCTGCCCAGCATCTATCGCGTGTTCCAGACGCTCAAGCCCGACGAGTGCTATCACCTGGCCGCCCAGAGCTTCGTCGCCTACTCCTTCGAGGATGAATTTTCCACGCTCAACGCCAACATCAACGGCACGCATTACGTGCTGGCCGCGCTACGCGATTGCGCGCCCGACTGCCGGTTCTACTTCGCCGCCTCGAGCGAGATGTTCGGAAAGACGTCCCAAGTGCCCCAGAACGAGCTGACGCCGTTTCATCCGCGATCCGCCTACGGCATCTCGAAAGTGGCCGGGTTCCACCTGACCCGCAATTACCGTGAGGCGTACGGCGTCAGGGCGTCCGCCGGCATCCTGTACAATCACGAGTCTCCGCGCCGCGGGTTTGAGTTTGTCACGCGGAAGATTACCTCCCATGTCGCGCGGATCAAGCTCGGCCTGGCCAAGGAGGTCCGGCTCGGCAACCTGGACGCGCGCCGCGATTGGGGCCACGCGCGCGAGTACGTGCGGGCCATGTGGCTGATGCTCCAGCAGGACCGGCCGGACGACTACGTCATCGCGTCCGGCGAGCAGCACACGGTGCGGGAGTTCGCCGAACTGGCGTTCGCGCATCTCGGTCTCGACTATCGCGATCACGTGGTGGTGGATCCTCAGTTCCTGAGACCGGCGGATGTGGAGACCTTGCTGGGCAACGCTTCCAAGGCCAGAAAGAAACTGGGCTGGACTTATGGGGTCACGTTCAAGGAACTGGTCCAGGAAATGGTAGAGGCGGACCTGGCCCGGCTGAAAGGCGCCGCCGGCTCCTGATGGCGGGACTGACTCCTGACCGGGTCCTGGTCATCAAGCTCCGATACGTCGGGGACGTCCTTCTGGCGACGCCGGTGCTGAGCCGGCTTCGTGAAGGATTCCCCAAGGCCCATCTCGCCATGCTGGTGAACCCGGGCACGGACGGTGTAGTGCGGGGGCATCCGGCGCTTGACGACGTGCTGGTAGTGGAGCGGGGCAATCCGGCCCGGCAGTGGCGCTTCGCGCAGGAACTCCGGGTTCGGCGGTACGATCTCGTGATCGATCTGACGGACAGCGACCGGTCGGCCCTCCTGGCCCGGCTCTCCGGCGCGCCGGTACGCCTCGGCTACAACAGCGAGGGCCGCTGGCGAGGATGTCTCTACACGCGGATCGTCGAAGCGGACCGGTTCGGGATGCACCAGGTTCGTTACCATCTCAGGGCGACGGAGGCGTTGGGGCTCACGGGGCCGCCGCCGGCTCCGGCGCTCATGATTTCGCAGGAAGCCCGGTCGGCGGCCGATCGCCTGCTGAAGGAAGCGGGCATCGACGCGTCGCGGCCGCTCGTCTGCCTGCATCCAGGGGCGCGGTGGTGGTTCAAGGCCTGGCCGGCCGAGCGCTACGCAGCGCTTGCCGACTTGCTCCAGACCGAGACCACAGCCCAGGCGCTTTTCCTTGGCGGCGACCAGGAGCGAAGCCTTGCAAGCCGGATCGCCGGTGTGATGAAGACGCCCTTTCGAAGCCTCATCGGGAAGACGAACCTGCGGGCCCTGGCGGCGGTGCTGGAGCGGGCCGCGCTGATGGTCAGCAACGACAACGGGCCGATGCACATGGCGGCGGCGCTCCGTGTACCTGTGATCGGCCTGTTCGGGCCCTCGGACCCGGCCGTCTGGGGACCCTGGGGCGAGGGGCACCGCACATTCTACAAGGGCCTGGATTGCCGCGCCTGCTTCCATCCGGATTGTTTTCGCGGCGAGCAGAACTGCATGAAGCTCATCGCGCTGGATGAAGTCTGGGAGGCGGTGCGGGAGAAGCTTCGGAGATGAGTGAAGTAGAAGCCACAACCGTCCTATTCATCCATGGGATCACCGAGATCGGCGGCGCCGAGCGCGAATTGCTAGTGATAGTGGATCGCCTCCCGCGGTGCGGTTTTCGTCCGCTGGTTGTGTGTCCGGGGATAGGACCGTTGACGGAGGAACTGGCGCAACGCAACGTCGAGGTCCGGTTTGCCCCAATGCCGCCCTGGCGCAAACTTTTCGCGTACCCAAAGCGGCCCGCGGCGGTCCGTGCGCTCCGCGACGTGATCGCGGCGGTTCGCCCTGCGCTGATTCACGTCAACGATATCTGGTGGGTGCCGCAGACGCTACGTGCGGTCGCCGGAGTGCGAATTCCGATCGTTGCGCACGTGCGACAGGAGATTGAACCGCCGAAGGCCAAACGATACGAGCTTGACGAGGCTGATCTTGTGCTGCCGATGTCCCGTCAGATTCGGCGGTCGCTGGAAGCCGGCGGCGTGCGACCCGAACGCCTGCGGACGCTACACAGCGGACTTGACATGGCCAGCGTGAAGGATCATGAAAACGGCCGCGACGCGCGGCGCCGGTTCGGCATTCCTGCAGAGTCGGCGGTGCTCGGAACCGTCGCCAATCTGTTTGCGCGCAAAGGCTACGAGGTGATGCTTCGTGCGCTCCCGATGATATTGAAGGTGTCTCCTCAAGCGCATTATCTGATCGTGGGGACGGGCGATGCCGCCTATGAAACGCGTTTGCGGGCGATAGTGCGGGATCTCGGATTGGAGAGCCGCGTGCACTTTGCCGGCTTTCAGGAGTCCGTCTATCCCTGTCTGGCGGCGATGGACCTGTATGTGCATCCGGCCCTGATGGAAGGATTCGGCATCGCAGTGCTCGAGGCCATGGCCATGAGGAAGCCGGTGGTGGCGACGACGGCCGGTGGCCTGCCGGAGGTCGCGCAGGATCGTGAGACGGGAATCCTCGTCCCGCCGGGCGATCCGGACGCCTTAGCGCGTGCGGTGCTGCTGCTCTTGCAAGATCCCGCCCGGTGTCGAAAGCTGGGAGAGGCTGGGCGGGACCGCGTCGCGGCCCTCTTCACGGTGGATGCGATGATGGACAATCTTGCGACGGGATATCGCGCGCTCCTCAGAAACGCGGTTCGGGTACAGCAGGCGGTGACAGGATGAACCAGCTTCTGCGCGTCAGCCTCGTCATTCCCGTGTACAACCAGCTCGTGCACACTATGCAGTGCCTGGAGTCCATTCTGCGCCTTCCTGACAAAGGGGACGAGATCATCGTTGTGGACAATGCCTCCACTGACGGCACGCCGGAGTACCTGAAGGGAATAGACGGCGTCACGGTCATTCGTAATGCGACCAACCTGGGATGTGCCAAGGCCTGGAACCAGGGCATCCGCGCCAGCATAGGCGAGGCGATCGGGATCTTGAACAATGACATCGTCGTGACACCCGGATGGCTGCCGGCGTTGTTGCAATTCATGGAGCAGACCGGACACGGCATTGTCAGCCCCGCGATGCGCGCAGGGCCCCTCGATTATGAGCTGGACAAATATGCTGCCGAATTCACTGCGGCTTGCCGAACGGCGACGCGGCCTGGACTGCTGGGAGCGTGTATGCTTGTGCGGCGCAAGGTGTTCGACCAGATCGGGCTGTTTGATGAAGGGTTCATTTACGGAGGATGCGAGGATGTGGACTTCCTCTGGCGGGCACAACAGGCCGGCATCACCACTGGTGTGACGGGGTCGGCCTTCCTCCATCACTTCGGGATGGTTACGCAGAACGCGGTGAAGCAGCAGGAATCCAAATTGTATCCGACGCAGAACCTGGCGTACTTCCGCCGCAAGTGGGGACGGACGGTGCGGGGCAACTGGTTGCAACGGCGGTGGGCCAGATTGCAAGAGAGATGGACCGACCGGTATGAGCGCTTCCGGTACGGCCACGCGCTTATCGAATGAGGAGAGCAGAGTGAGCATGCGCGTCTTGATCACCGGGGGGGCGGGTTTTCTGGGAAGCCATCTCTGCGACCGCTTGATCGGGATGGGCCACCAGGTGGTCTGCATCGACAACCTGGTCACGGGGTCAAAGGACAACCTGGCCCACCTCCTGGGCCATGAGCGGTTCAACTTCATCGAGTACAACGTGTGCGACTACCTCTCTGTCGAGGGGACGTTGGATGCGGTCATGCACTTCGCCTCCCCCGCGAGCCCGCAGGATTACCTCGAATTCCCCATCGCCACCTTGAAGGTCGGCGCCCTGGGTACTCACAAGGCGCTGGGGCTCGCCAAAGCGAAGAACGCCCGGTTTCTCCTGGCCAGCACGTCGGAGGTCTATGGCGATCCCCTGGTCTCGCCTCAGTCCGAAGCCTACTGGGGGAATGTGAATCCGATCAGCCCGCGCGGTGTCTACGACGAAGCCAAGCGTTTCGCGGAAGCCATGACCATGGCCTATCACCGCTACCACGGGCTCGACACGCGGATCGTGCGCATCTTCAACACCTACGGGCCGCGGATGCGGCCGCACGACGGGCGGGTCGTTTCCAACTTCATCGTCCAGGCCCTAACGGGCCAGCCGCTGACGATCTTCGGGACCGGCGCACAGACCCGCAGCTTCTGCTATGTGGACGACCTCGTCGAAGGGATCACGCGCCTGCTGATGGTCCTCTCCGACCGCACGCCGGAGCAGCGGACGGACAGACAATCCTTCCTCTATAAGAGCGGGGAACCGGCAGGGGAGACGATGCACGAACCGATCAACATCGGCAATCCGCACGAGTTGACGGTGCTGGAGATCGCGAAAAAGATCCAGGCAATGGTCAAAAAACCGACCCAACTGGAATTCAAGCCGCTTCCCGCCGACGATCCGAAGGTCCGCTGTCCGGACATCCGGCGCGCGAAGGAATTGCTGGGGTGGGAGTCGAAGGTGAGCCTCGACGAAGGGCTCAAGCGCACCATCGAGTACTTCCGGAAGAAGCTGGGATGAAGCGGATGGGGCGCAGCAAGCGGCGCCCCTACAAAAATGATCCCACCGTTAGGTTCCCATCCGATGTAGTAGGGGCGCTGCTTGCAGCGCCCCTACATTTGGATTGTCCACATCCAAGTGCCATCGGCGCGGATTCATGACGATGTATTCACGCGCTCGCGTCAGAACCGCCTCATTGCGGATGATGTGTTCGTGATAATTGCGTTGCCAGAGGGATTGGCCGGAACGCGACAACAGGCTATTCACGCGGATTGCAGAGATGGATTTGAAGGCCCGAAGAATCTTTCCTACAGTAGGGGCGCCGCTTGCCGCGCCCTCCTTGGATTGGGATTTTTGATTGGGCGGTACAATCATGAAAATCCCGTGCACGTGGTTAGGCATGACCACAAATGCATCCAACAGGATTGATGGAAACCGTTTCTGCAATGCCTCCCACACCGATTGGACCGTTTTCCCGGCTTCGTTCGGTTCCATGACGCCGTCCACCACTGCTCCCAACAAACATTCCCGGTGCTGGATACACATGGTGATGAAATACGTGCCGCACTGCGCGTAATCGTAACCCCGCAGCCGGATGGAACGACGGGCGTGATGTTCCGGGTCGTACGGCATCTTGTCTATATGACACCGCCACCGCGAGAATGACACGTGGTCTGTCGGTGTGGGGCGCAGCGGGAGGGGCGCAGCAAGCGGCGCCCCTACGCCCCCAATTCTTCTTGACTCGGAATCCGTCTTATGTTCAAATCTTGAACACTTGTCGAAGAATTCAGGATTGCCATGGATATTCAGGCCCAGCGCGACCTTCAGCTCCTCGATGAGGTCGAGCAAAACGCCGCCGTCACCCAGCGCTCGCTGGCTGACAAGCTCGACGTCGCTCTCGGGCTGACCAACCTGTATCTCAAACGCCTGGCCCGCAAGGGTTACATCAAGGTCACGACAATCCCTCGGCACCGCATCAAGTATCTGCTGACCCCGCAAGGCATGGCCGAGAAGACCCGCCTCACCTATCAGTACATGGAATATTCCCTGACGTATTACCGGCAGATGCGGGGGCGTCTGAAAGTCATCCTGACGGCACGTGCCAAGGCCGGCGCCAAGCGGATCGTCATTTGCGGGACCAGCGAGCTGGCCGAACTGGCCTATATCAGCCTGCGGGAGATGGACCTGACCCTTGTCGGCTTCGTGGACGGAGAGAAGGGGACGTTCCTCTCCTATCCGCTGTGGCCGGTTGAGACGCTGCACAACTGGGAATTCGACACGGTGCTGATCGCCGACTTGGAAGAGGCGAAGAAGCTCCAGGCGCGGATCATCAAGGCGGGCGTGCCGCGCGAGAAGATCGCGACGCTGTAGCGCAACGGGTGATGTGATAGAGCCGTCGGGGACGTCTCAGGCGAAGCCGGGACGGCCGCGGACGGAGCAATAGGCGGTCTGGGATTGTGCGCACTGTAAGTGAGAGGGCGGAGCTGTGCCTCTTCGCACAATGCTGAATATGGAATCGGAACTTAGGCACACAAGTCACTTCCAGTGAGACTTCATCAGGAACGCCCTTGCCTCTTCAAACGTGGCTCCATAGGAGGTGACTAGTGCAAAGTCGCTGGTCTGATCGGATTGCCAGAAAACTCAAGGCCCTGGATCTTCTCGTATACGCATCGAGGCTGATTGGAGAAGATCCCAAACTGGTACTCTGGGGCGGCGGAAATTCTTCCGCGAAGCTAAGGGGCAAGGATCATCTCGGCCGGGCGCTACCCATCCTCTGGATTAAGGGTAGCGGCTCAGATATGAGAACGATTACCGCTAGTCAGTTCACGCCGCTACGCTTGGAGGATTTGCTTTCTCTGATCGAACGGGATCACATGACAGATGAGGAGATGGTGGCGTATCAACGGTGCTGTGTGCTGAACCCTTCTGCCCCTAAACCCTCGATCGAGACACTTCTCCACGCTTTTCTTCCACCACTACACGTCTACCATACCCATGCCGATTCGATTTGTGCGCTAGTCGACACCCCTGACAGTCCGGCGGTTATCCGAAGCGTGTACGGTGAGGACGTGGCACTGATCCCGTATATCCGACCCGGTTTCCAGCTCGCCAAGCTGGTTGGGCAAGCGTATCATCGGTCTCCTCGCCTCCGTGCGATCATTCTCAACAAGCACGGACTGGTGACGTGGGGAGACACACCGAAGGAAGCCTATCTCCAAACAATCAAAATGGTGACGGAAGCCGAAACTTTTATCAGGAAGGCAAGCGCCAGAGTGATCGGATTGACAAACCGGCAACCACCCCTGTTGTCGGTTTCGGTACGTCGTCGCCAAGCTTCCTCGGTGGCCCCGCTGCTTCGCGGAGCTCTCAGCCAGGACCAGCGTGTGGTGCTTTCGTATGATGATAGCTCCAATGTGCTCGATTTTGTGAACAGTCCAGGAGCGTGCGAACTCTCTCAGCGCGGCCCTTTCACGCCGGATCATATCTTGCATACGAAGACGGTTCCTCTGTGGCTCAGGCTTCCCCAAACAGAGTCAATAGAAGCGACAGGCAGCGCTATCCAGGAGCAGATGGAGAGTTATCGCAAAAAGTATCGGGATTATTTCGAGCGCTATAAAAGTCCCGGTGTCGTCATGCTCGATCCTAACCCTCGGGTCATACTCATTCCCGGCTTGGGAATTTTTACAACGGGAAAAGATCCGCGGGCTTGTCGTATCGCCCATGATCTCTATGATCATACCATTGATGTTTTAAGAGCGGCGTCGATCGTCGGGGAATATTCCCCTCTCTCATTGAAAGATCTTTGCGATTTCGAATATTGGCCGATGGAAAATTACAAGCTGACCCTCTTACCAAAGGAAAAAGAGCTGTCTCGACGGATAGCTCTTGTGACTGGGGCGGCCGGTTGTTTTGGGCAGGCGATCTCCAGACGCCTGATGGCGGAAGGAGCAGTAGTTATCCTGACTGATATCAATAAGGTCAGAGTCAACGCCATTTCCGCTGCGCTCAATACAGAAGCTGAACAGGAATGCACAGTTCCGCTCCATATGGACGTCACCAGCGAAGCCAGCGTGGCGGAGGCTTTCCGGCAGGCAGTTTTGAGGTATGGAGGCCTGGATATCCTTGTTTCCAACGCCGGAATCGCGCGAAGCAGTCCTGTCGTTCATCTCACCCTCAAGGACTGGACGGAGGCCTTGGATGTCAATGCGACCGGACATTTTCTCGTTTGCCGTGAAGCCATGCGTATGTTCAAACAGCAAGACTTGGGCGGAAGCATTACGGTTATTTCGACGAAAAACATTCTTGCGCCAGGGAAGGATTTCGGCGCGTATTCGGCGAGCAAAGCCGCGCAAGCACAGCTTGCTCGAGTCCTGGCGATCGAAGGGGCTGAATTCGGGGTCCGAGTGAATATGGTCAATCCCGATGCGGTCTTCGAGGGATCGGGGCTCTGGTCCAATGAGATCCGCGCGGCGCGGGCGAAAGCGTATGGCATTCCAGTTGAGAAACTTGAAGAGCATTGTGTGACGAGAACACTTCTGAAGGTCAAGGTTTCAGCTCGTGATGTGGCCGAGGCCGTAATCTTTCTGTCTTCTGAACGATCTTCCAAGACTACAGGTGCAATGATTCCTGTTGACGGGGGAATTAGAGAAGCGTTCCCCCGATGATCAAGTCATCAGGCAAGCGGCAAAATCTCATTTTTGACGACAGTGGATGAGAGGACCACGCTGTGCCCACTCCCAACGGCCACCGACAATGGTACGCCATTCGAACGCGGTCTCGGCATGAAAAGCTCGTGCGTGATCGGCTGGTGGGGCTCGGCATCGAGCACCTGCTGCCGACCGTTGTCCGACTCAGCCAATGGAAGGATCGGAAGAAGGAGATCGAGGTTCCTCTCTTTTCGGGCTATTGTTTCGCCCGGTTCTGCTGGCCGGACCGGCTGGCCGTTCAGACGGTGTCCGGCGTGGTCGGGCTCGTGGGCGGGGGGCAGCGTCCCGAGCCCATACCGGATGAGGAAATCAACGCGATCCGGACGCTCATGGCAAGCACGCTCAAGTATGATGCGCACCCGTATCTGCGCGAGGGCATGGTGGTAGAGGTGAAGCGGGGCCCGCTGGAAGGCGTGCGGGGCATCCTGCTGCGGAAGGCCAAGCGTCATCGTCTGGTGATCTCGATCCATCTCATCCAACAGGCTGCGGCGGTCGAGATCGATGCCTCGGAAGTCGTACCCGCCTGAGAATCCTGATGGACGGTAAATGCTACGACATAGCGATCATCGGCGCGGGCGTCGTTGGCTGCGCCTTGGCCGGTGAGCTTGCGCGGCGCTTCGGCGGCGTGCTTCTCCTGGATAAGGAAGGGTCGGTCGGCTTTCACACCAGCGGGCGCAACAGCGGGGTGATCCATTCCGGGTTCAACCCCACGCCGGGCACGCTGAAGGCCCGCTTGTGTGTCGAGGGAAGCCGCCTCACCCGGCAATACTGCAAGGAGCAGGAGATTCCCTGTGAGCAAGTGGGCACCTATGTTGTGGCGGTCGAAGAAACCCAGGTACCCAGGCTCTACGAATTAAAAAGCCAAGGGGAGAAAAACGGGGTTCCGGGGCTGGAGATTCTGCCCATCAAGCAGATGAGAGAACACGAGCCGAATGTGAAGGGAATTGCGGCTCTCTTCTCGCCGACCGGGGCGATCGTCGATTCGCAAGCCTTAACGCGTAACCTGGCCAGAGAAGCGGAACGGAGCGGGGCCACAGTTAGGTTGGGGCAAGAAGTGACCCATATAGAGGAAAGGCGAGATGTGGTGGAAGTAGTCACCACCGGCTCGAAGTATCTGGCGAATACGGTCATCAATTGCGCGGGGCTCCATGCCGACCGCTTGGCCCACATGATGGGGCTTGGGAAAGAGTACATCATCGCGCCATTCCGAGGAGAGTACTTCGAGGTGACCCGGCCGGGTCCACCGATAATCAACTCGATGGTCTACCCGGTGCCCAACCCGGTCGTCCCGTTCCTAGGCGTGCACTTGACTCGAACGGTTTCGGGCACCGTGCTGATCGGCCCGAATGCGGTGCCGGCATTGGGGCGGGAGGCGTACCGGTGGTGCGAATTCAGCCTCAAAGACACGGTGGAGATCGGGAGGCATAGGGCGGTCTGGAAGGCGCTGGTCAAAAATCTGGCGCTGGTCAAAATCGCGTTCAACGAGTTGCGCCATTCCTGCAGCAGACAGCATTTTCTGAGAGAGGCCAGTCGACTCGTGGACGGCTTGGGTCCGCAGGATTTGAGGCTAGGCAGTCGGGTCGGAATCAGACCGCAATTGCTAAGGTCCGACGGCTTTCTGGTTGAAGATTTGGTTGTCGAAACGTCTCCGCGGTCGATCCACATCCTGAACGTCGTGTCGCCGGGGATGACATCCTCGATGGCCTTTGCGAGATGGCTCAGCAACAGAATTAGTGACAATCTCGAATGGGTCTCTGATACGGATAGGGAGGCTGGCTCTACGATCGGCGGTGGCCAGGGCATGGTTGCAGGGTTGCATTTCTTGCGAGCTGGTCTTCGGTACGAACGGAAGGATTGAATATGGTAGGTGGCAACGCCTCAACCAAACTATCAACCGCCCGCAAAATCTGGGGTCTACTCACCTCCGCTGAGCGGCGCAGCGCGGTCGTGCTGCTGGGCCTAATGCTCATCGGTACATTGTTGGAGACCCTCGGTATCGGTCTGGTGATCCCAGCGATCGCCCTGCTCACGGAGCGCGATTTCGCTAGCAACCATCCGGCACTCCAACCGGCTCTCCTGGCACTAGGCAATCCCAGCCAACAGACCCTCGTCATCGGTGGAGTGGTGGTGCTGGTGGGTGTCTATCTCATCAAAGCGCTGTATCTGACTTTCTATACCTGGCGTCAGATGCGCTTTGCCTTCGACGTGCAGACGATGCTCTCGCAACGCTTGTTCACGCTCTATCTGCGCCAGCCGTATACCTTTCACTTGCAGCGTAACTCGGCACAGTTAATCCAGAACGTCACCGCCGAGGTGGACACCGTTACCTTTACCGCCATGCTTCCTGGCATAAGTTTGCTCACCGAAACGCTCGTGCTCGCCGGTTTTGGCAGCTTGCTATTAGCCGTCGAGCCGCTTGGCACGCTGATTGTAGCGTGTACGCTGGGTGTGACTTCTTGGAGTTTTTCTCACTTCACGCGCGGGCGTATCGCGCGCTGGGGTGAGGCACGCCAGCATCATGCGGGCTTGCGCATCCAGCACCTGCAGCAGGGCCTGGGCGGGGTCAAAGACATAAAGCTGCTTGGAAGGGAAACCGAATTTCTTGAGCAGTACCGCCTGCATAATACGCAAAGCGCTCGTGTCAATCAGTTGCATCAAACCCTGCAACAGTTGCCGCGCCTGTGGCTGGAGTTGCTTGCAGTCAGTGGCCTCGCCATACTGGTGCTTAGCATGCTGGCGCAGGGCCGTGCGCTGGAAGCCATGCTGCCAACACTGGGTTTGTTTGCTGCGGCGGCATTTCGCCTCATGCCCTCGGTCAACCGGATGCTGTCTGCGGTGCATTCGCTGCGTTTCGGTCTGCCGGTGATCGATACCCTAGATGCGGAGCTCAAGCTTTCCGTCCAGGAAGCGGCCGGCACTCACACCCCCGTCACGCCCTTCCGTGCGGCATTGGAACTGAAACAAGTCACCTATACCTACCCAGGCGCCGCAGAACCCGCGATCAAAGACATTTCACTGGCTATCCAGCGTGGTGAATCCGTCGGCTTTATCGGCACCAGTGGAGCGGGCAAGAGCACGCTCGTTGATATTCTGCTTGGCCTGCTGACGCCCGACAGCGGCGAGGTTCGGATGGGCGGCAAAGACATTCAGCACGCCTTACGCAACTGGCAGGATCAGATCGGCTATGTACCGCAGTCGATCTTCCTCACCGACGACACCTTGGCCCGCAATGTGGCCTTTGGCTTATCCAACTCGCAGATCGACGAAGCCACCGTGTGGCGGGCCATCCGCGCCGCCCAACTTGAGGAGTTCGTGCATAGCCTTCCGCAGGGGCTCAACACCCTGGTGGGCGAGCGCGGCATTCGCCTCTCCGGCGGCCAGCGCCAGCGCATCGGCATTGCCCGCGCGCTCTATTACGATCCTGCCGTGCTGGTGCTGGATGAAGCCACCAGCTCGCTCGATACCGCTACCGAACGCGACGTGATGCAAACCGTGAGCGCCCTGCAGGGCAACAAGACCATCATTATTGTGGCCCATCGTCTCTCCACCGTTGAACCGTGTGACCGGCTTTACCAACTGGAGCGGGGGCAGATTGTCGGGGAAGGCAGCTACGAAGTCATAACGCGCATCCCGCGTGTTCAGACATCATAAATGTCCCAGTCAGCGGCAGTATTTACATCGCTGAAAGTTACATGGCAACTGACGCACAATTAACAATCTTGCTGACATTGAAGGGTAGGCACTTATTTACCCTGCGATGGCTTTGGCACGCAAACCGCATCAAGTTGCCATTTCCTATATTTATTGCCGATGGCGAAGTGCATTCAACCATTGCTCGCTTGATTGAAGATCGTTCTGTTTTTCCCAATCTGCTCATTGAATACCACCGGTATAACGACGTTACATTCTATGATTTCTACCAAAAGATTGATGATGCACTCTCAAAAATCAGAACTCCATATGTCATGATGGCAGACAATGACGATTTCTTATTTCCAAGCGGGATAATCCGAAGTCTAAATTTCTTGGAGCGTTCGGCTGATTATGTGTGTGCCGGAGGGGGAGTGGCTCATTTTGAGACCGGGGTTGGGAAGAGTGAATATTCCAATCTGTCTGGAAAGATCAAAAGATTTTGGTATCAACAATCGAAGGCCTACCGATCATTTGATCTGGCAAATTCATTAGCATCAGAAAGAGCATTCGACGTATATGCCGGTTCTTTTACTGTGCATTACAACGTGTATAGACTGGACACGCTTCGCTCTATAGCAAGCGAGCTAGTGAAATGTAACTTTAGCAGATTGGAAAGTTCTGAGTTGTTCTGGAAATTGCGAGCGGCAACGCTCGGCAAGCTTAAATCAGATCCCTCCTATATTTCCTATTTTCGGCAGATGGGGACATCGTTGAACCCTTACCGAAAGGATGACTTTATCGATACCTTAAGCAATGAGGCTTATCTAGAGGAGATACGGACGATAGTAAAGTCAATCACATCTCTTGCCGCCAAAAACGACGGCATAAGTCCCGATGTCCTTGAGAAAGAGTTAGGCAGGCTTTCTGCCGAACATTTGAGGTCAAAGCTGATACAGATTTTTGGTTGGCGAACTGCGCTTAAGTTATGGTTCAAAAATTATCTGCCGGAAGCCCTTCTTCAAAGCACACGGTTAGTTGGCGACAGAATCAGATCGGGGAAAAGTAGTGCCGCGGGAGGACGCCCAATTTCACGTGAACGGATGTTCAAGTTCGCAGCAGAGGCGGGTGCATCGGAGGAGTTGGTCGTAGAGCAACAGAAGGAGTTTGCTGAGATAGAGGCGACTCTTCAAAGTCGAGAAGTCCTCGCCTTCATTCAGCGTCACGCACCTGAATTGCTGCTGCAGGACTAAGATAATATTGTTGGAGGTCCAGATCGATAGAGATCAGGCATGAAAATAGAGAAAACACTTTTCCCTGGTCTGTTACTTATTGAGCCCCGCTGCTTCCGTGATGATCGAGGATTCTTTTTGGAAAGTTTTCAGAAAGAGCGCTATCAAGAGGCGGGCATGACCGACGACTTTTTGCAGGAGAATCATTCCCGTTCCGCCAGGGGCGTGCTGCGCGGCATGCACTACCAGATAAAACGACCGCAGGCACAGATTATTACCGTAATACGCGGGCGCATCTTCGATGTAGCCGTGGATCTACGACCAAAGTCGTCAACCTTCGGGCGGTGGTTTGGGATCGAGCTGAGCGAAACGGGCCCGCGGCAGCTTTATATGGCGCCGGGTTTTGCACACGGATTTTGTGTCTTGAGCGATGGCGCAGATCTTCATTACAAAGTGAGCCGCATCTACGATTCTGCCGACGAGGGTGGTCTGTTGTGGAATGATCCGGATATCGAGATTCGCTGGCCGATCGATGCGCCAAATCTTTCTCCACGCGATGCCGCCTATCCGCGGCTAAAGGATCTCGGACCCGATCGGTTGCCGCACGATCCGCCGGTTGAGATATGATGCCTACCTGGGAATATTCATGACCATCAACAAAACTTCCAACGTCTGGGACGGTGTTTACAACACGTTCGCCGAGGCCGCCGCCGAGAGCACCGTCTTCGAGGGTTCGATATGGCTGGACAAGATTGTTGCTCGCGCCTCCGCCCTCATTGATGCGGCGCGTCAGCCGGCAGCTATTTCTCCAGCGGCCGTTACGACCGACTCCGCCTTGCCGTTTGTCGCCGCACTGGTTGCGCGTCGTGACAGACCTCTACGCATTCTGGATTTTGGGGGAGGGGCAGGCACCGGCTTTGTGCCGCTGACCGTGATGCTGCCGGAGGGTCAGCCACTGGATTTTGTTGTGGTCGAGAATGAGGCGATATGCAGAGTTGGCCGAGACCTCTTCGCTGGCGATCCCCGGGTAAGCTTCGTAACCGAGTTGCCTACCCACGGGACGTTCGATATTGTCTATGCAGGCAGCGCCATTCACTACGTCGACGACTGGCTGGACAAGCTTGCTCGCTTTGCAGCTCTTCAGCCGCAGTATGTGCTGTTCGCCGACCTGCCGGCTGGCGATATCAAGACCTTCGTAACCGCCCAGCTATTCCACGGCAGCCGCATACCGGTGCGCTTCTGGAACTTCTCTGAGTTCGTGACCAGCATGGAAGCTCATGGCTACGAACTTGCGTTCAAGGCCCGTTACCGTGGCTATTACCTGACGGCGGATACGGAGTTGCCGACCAGAAATTTCGACCCCGACCATCGTCTTACTTATTGCTCACAGCTAATCTTCCGGCGCAGAACCGGGTAACTGTCAAAGGAACGCCGTTCATGTTTATTCGTAGGGAACTTGAGGCTGATAAGCGCAAGACAGCTCAGGCCCAATATGGAGATTCCGAACTGAGGAAGCTCTCTTTAGACTTTGTGGTTGAGTCCGACAAATATGCTTATGGCTATCAGTGGCAGTGGTTAGGCATGCCGATTATTCAATTGCCGCAGGATATATTGCTCACACAGGAGATTATTTGGGAGTGTCGGCCCGATGTGATTATTGAGACAGGTATCGCTTGGGGCGGGTCAGTTGTCTTCTACGCTTCTCTAATGCAGCTTTACGGCAAAGGCAAGGTGATGGCCGTTGACTTGAACCTCTACGAGCACGTGGCTGAACAAATCATGTCCTTCCCGTTTTCCCATCGCATTAATCTGTACAAGGGGTCGTCTACGGCGCCGGACGTATTCCAGAAGATCAAGGCGCATGTCGATCCAGGCCAATCAGTCATGGTATTGCTCGACTCCAACCACACTCACCAGCATGTGCTCGACGAATTGCGCCTGTATGCGCCCTTGGTGACCAAGGGCCAATTCCTGATTGTTTCCGATACCGTTGTCGAAGACATTCCGCCGCAGACCCATCGTGAACGGCCGTGGGGTCCGGGAAACAACCCGAAAACGGCTCTGCGTGCATACATGAAGGAGTGCGATCGATTTGAGATTGATAAATATGCGAATGAAAAGTCTCTACTCACCTATTCCCCTGATGGCTATTGCCGCTGTGTCAAGGATTAATGAAGAGCCGTCATGAGCCTTCCTGTTAGTCGTTGGATTACAGTTGTTCCTGAACGGACGCGCCTCGTTATGTGGGGTGCGGCGGATCAAGCTCGTGTCAACCGGCCGATTCTGCAGGGCATGGGGTGTGAGATTGTCGCATTGGTAGATGACACGCCCGACCACGTATCACCCTTCGCGGATGTACCCCTGTTCAACGGATGGAAAGGATTCTCCTCGTGGCTAGCCAAGCAGAATCCCTCTTCGCTCGGCTTCGTGGTTGCCATCGGCAACCCCTATGGGCACATCCGCTGCCGCCTGCATGACCGGCTGAGCGTGGCGGGGCTGCAGCCGGCATCGTTCGCGGATCCGACCGCATTAATCTGCGGCAGCGCCATGGTGCATGACGGCCTGCAGATGATGCCAATGGCTCTTATCCATAACGATGTCGTCGTCCATCGGCAATGTATCGTCAACACTAAGGCGCTTGTAGAGCATGACTGTGTTTTAGAGGAAGGGGTCGAGATCGGTCCAGGTGCAGTGCTCTGCGGCCGTGTCCAAATTGGCGCCAATACTTGGATCGGTGCCGGGGCCACCATCCAGCCGGGGGTGCGGATCGGCCGTGATTCCATCATCGGTGCCGGCGCCGTTGTGGTGTCGGATATTCCGGAGGGCGTCGTTGCGGTCGGCATCCCTGCGCGGCCAATTCCCGGCAGCACCACCGTCTCCGCGAAGGCACGAAGCGAACAGCATAACCTTGGTCGAGTATTGCAGCAGGAAGGTGAGCGGGGGGAGCATGTCTGACATACCAATGGCTGGCCCGTGGATGACCGAGCTCGAGGAGAAGTTCGTCCTCGACGCGGTCCGCAACGGCTGGTACGGCAAGCAGGCCTATTACTACGTAGAGTTGTTCGAGGCCGAGTTTGCGAAGTATCACGACCGGAAGCACGCCTTGATGACTCCAAACTGCACGACGGCCCTGCATCTGCTGCTGGCCGGCCTCGGCATCGGCGAAGGCGATGAGGTGATCGCGCCGGAATGCACCTGGATCGGCTCAGTGGCCTGCATCACCTACCAGCGCGCCATCTCAATATTCGCGGATATCGACTCGGTGCACTGGTGCCTGACACCTGAAACCATCGAACGCGCAATCACCCCGCGCACCAAGGCTGTGATAGTCGTTGACTTGTACGGCAACATGCCGGACTGGAACGGCATCAGGGAACTTTGCGATCGCCGTGGCATCATGATGATCGAGGATTCGGCGGAGGCTGTAGGCTCCACTTACAAGGGCGTTCGCGCCGGTAAGTTTGGGGGCGGGGCGACCTTTAGCTT
>OBEQ010898251.1_pt1 | contig 40647 bp, 20 predicted proteins | sample 1670901 | NCBI WGS metagenome assembly OBEQ01 (sample SAMEA104232315, study PRJEB22302) | groundwater metagenome | biome: forest; feature: aquifer; material: groundwater | place: USA | collected 2011-08-07 | depth 5.4 m | reverse complement strand
GTCCCAAAATTACCGTCTTTATCATATTGAAGTTCAAGAGGGCTAAAGGTTCCGGTAGAAGTCCACCGAATCGTTTGATTGGCTCCGCCGAAGGCGTAGCTAAGTCCGCCGGCTTCCGGTTCTGTCAATATCAAGCTACCCTTGATGCGGAAGTTGACGTCAGACTCGTCCCACACATTGGTGTTCTCTTTGTGGCGAACGCGAATGCGGACTTGATCGCCAATCTTATCCGGAATGTCCCACGTAAATTGGCTTGGCGTTGAGGCGCCGTCAAAAATGAGGTTTCCGTCCGGATAGCTTCCACCGCCAGCAATACCGCCATTGGTGGAATAATGAATTTGAACGTTATTGACTGCACCGAATTTGGCCCATTTAATCACGTAAGTTCCGCCGACATTCATCGGAGTCGGAGTCGGATCCAGCGTACCGCCCGGTTGATTAACCGTCACAGTTCCTTTGACTTCAATCGAATTGCTCGCCGGACTTTCAACCGAGGTTTGCGTAGAAGGATCAACCACTTTTGCTTTAATTTTTCCAGAAAAACCGCTCGTCAAACTGACCGTTGCCGGGTCCAAAAACCACGAGAAGGAATAATTTCCGCCGCCGTCCGGAACTCCGGTCGCATCCGAAATATCCACAATAGTGCTGTTGTCAGAGCGCTTCATCTTCATATAATTACCGGCGTTTCCGTCGTAAGAATAATAAAGTTCGGCGCTTTGCAGATTACCTTGTTTCTTAAATTGGATGGTCTGGTTGGTGTTAACACCCCAAGATTCAGAACCCGTACTCGGAGTCGTCATAATCAATTTACCTAAGATCGGGAACACGGCGCCGCCGCTGACGTTAAAAACTTGATCTTGGTTATCAGGATTATACTGAGTAATCAACAACCGGTGATTGAGCGTGCTTAATTCCGCAAGGCCGCGCGGAATCGGATTCCAGGTGTAAGTTCCGTTGTTGGCAATACCGGCGCCGGGGGTCAGGAGAATCCATCCCAGCGTTGTAGGATCAGCAGCGCTCGTGGTCAAATCACTATTGCTGTAATAAATTCTAACTTTGCTGATACCACTGCCTTTTAAAGTCTGCCAAGTAATATCCGTACTGGTATCTTCAGCATAGACAGGGCTTCCATTTTCCGGAGCCGTAATGTCGAATTGTGCGCCAATCTTGAAATCTGTTCCGTCAGAATAAACGTCTGTTTCATCAGCCGCATTCGTAATTCTGATCCGGTAATTATTGCCAACGGTTGACGGAAACGCCGGGCTGCCTGAAGTGGACCAAGTATAAGAACATGCCCCCGTACACCCTGATTGGTTTTTAGTTCCGATTGATGTCCACGTCACACCGTTGGTTGTATCAGCATCGTAATAAATATTCACGTTGGCAATGGAACCCGAAAAATTCCAAGTAATATCCGTATTCGTTCCAGCGGTTTTCGTAATTCCGCCCGTCGGACCTGTTAAGACAAGACCGCCCATAACTTTAAACGGTGCTGTTTCACCGAAAGCGGCCGGGAAAGCATTATCAAAAATTTTGATTTTCACGTTACTTCCGATAATGTCGGGAACATTGTCCCAATTTATACCGGCCCCACCGTTAGCAACAGGAACGTCGGTCGCAATCGTTTGATTGGACGGATATCCACCCGCGCCGCCGTTGGTGTCATAGCGAACGTCTACATTCGTAATGGTAGTTCCCGTGAAAGACCATTTAATTAAATTTGCGTAATCAGCGTCAACGATCAGCTTGCTATTGGCATCAGGAGTAACGGCTATAATCTTAGGATAAATCTTAAAGGAAGACGAAAGCATCGGATTGTAGGTCGGATAATCATTTAATGAAACTTGGACTTCAACGTTGTTGGATTTCACATCGGCAGGCACCGCAGGCCAAGTATAGTTGTTAGCGCCATTGCTGCAGTTTAGATTTCCCGCTCCGGAAACAGATTGAAATGAGCCGCCGTCAACCCGGTATTGAAGAGTAACTTTCGGTGTGGATCCATCCGCTTTTGTTCCGCTGTTGCAAGCCCAGGTAATGGTCCGGCTCGTATCTCCAGCAAACCAGGTCACACCGGCAGCCGGGGATGAAAGACTGGTAAACGCAGGGCGGATTTTGAAAGCCGCAGACTGGACATCCAGTTCGGTTCCGGCAGGCGCGCCAATATTTGAAATTCTAATTTTACCAACATCTGAAACCTTGCGGTTGGCACCAATCACACCGGCTGGCCAAGCATAATCCACATTGCCGTCAGCGCCTGAAGCATAAGCAGATTCAATGGTAAAGACAAATCCGCCGCTATAGTCCCCTGCTGTAAACGTACCGGTTGCGGAATATTCGATTTTTAAATCGCCGATCGTACCGGTTTTGTTCCAGCGAATCGACGTTGAAGGAGTTGTTCCGACCGTCCAAACATCGGAAGAAATCGGAGAGATGATGCTCAATTTACCTTTAATATAATTGTTCGCAGCGGATTCGCCGTAGACGTCGTTGTTGTCATAATCTTCCACTCTAAAATCCACATCGTTGGAAATCGTGTTCGCAATGTTACTCCACGTCCAGCTCAATCCTGATACCCCGCCGCCGGGTGAAATTTCAGTCCAAGTGCCGCCGTTATAGCGGTAAAAAATGCGGAATTTGGCGATGCTGCCGGAAGCGGTCCAAGAAATTTGTTTTGATCCAGTCACTTCTAAGTCTGTTGCACCGGAAGGAAGAACGCTGGCAACAGAACCTCTGATTTTAAATCCGGGTGAAGCAGCGGAAAGCCCCTGAGCTAATGCGGTCGCTTGTTCAGCGGGTGTCGCGGCTTTTACTTTAATGCGGCCTACGTAACCTGCCGTCAGCCCTATATTGACCGGGATATCCCAAGCATACGTATAAACAGTATTATCGGCTAAGGCGGAAACATCAATCGGTGACGCATTAATTGGAGTGGCGTCGTAATTGGTTCCGTCCGGAGCATAGTAAATGTTAACGGTTTGCAGAGCGCCCTTCTTTGTGAATTTAATGTCACGGCTCGAACCGATCGGCCACGATTCGGTTCCGTCCCCTAACGGCTCTGTAACGGTAATCTGGGCTTTAATGACAAAGGGTGTTCCGGCTCCATTAATAGTAACTGCGGAGTTGTCCGGGGTCTGCTGGGTGATTCTTAAACGAAGATCAGCTTTTAAATCATTAAGCGTTCCAGGGATCGGGTTCCACAAAAAGGTTCCTGTGTTGTCAGTTCCCGGTCCGGGACTCAAAGTTGTCCAAGTCGGAGTTCCGGCAGAAGCATTATTGGTGTATTCAATTTTCATCTTGGTGGAATTGGTAAGACCTTTGTCTTTATTCCACGTAATGTTGGTGCTGGTAGAACCGGCGAGGATTACTTGGCCGTTGGCCGGCAAGAGATTGGAAACTCCGGCTCCTAATTTGTAATCGGTGCCGACCGCATAAACATCCGTTTCATCGGCTGAATTCGTCACTCGAATTGCCGCGGTATTTAGGACGTTATCCGGAACCGGGACGGCTCCGTTGAAGACCCACGAATAAGAACAGCTGCCGCTTGCGCAAATGGAAGCTGAACTCGGTGAATCAATTAAGGTCCAGTTGTCCACATCGTTCGGCGGATTCGGATCATCATCCAGACCTTTACCGCTGTTTAAGTCATAATAAACTTTGAATGTAGCGATCGTGCCTGAGTAGTTCCATGTAATTGAATTCGTCGAATTGGCCGTACGGTTCACGGCGCCGCTCGGAGATACGCTCGTGATTCCTGCCATAACTTTAAACGCAGGAGATTCACCAAAGGCAGATGAAAATGCTTTATCAAACACTTTCACTTTAACGTTTGTTCCAATAATACTTGGAACATTGGCCCACGTAACGCCGGCTGTTCCGTTGGCAACGGGAATGTCAGTCGCAATCGTTTGATTGGACGGATATCCGTCTGCGCCGCCATTGGTGTCGTAACGAATTTCAACATCACTAATGGACGTACCGGTGTAGGTCCACTTAATCAAATTGTTATACGTGCCGCCAACTTTTAATTTGGTGGTGGCATCAGGGGTCGGAGTAACCGTGATCTTTGGATAGATCTTGAATACAGATGAAAGCATCGGATTGTGAGTTGGGTAATCATTAAATGAAACTTGGACTTCAGCATTGTCAGATTTTTCATCCGCAACAGACGGCCACGTATAATTATTGGTGCCCGTATTACAATCTAAATTCCCTGCCCCGGTCACAGATTGGAAGGAACCGCCTTCTACGCGGTACTGAAGAGTGACTTTCGGAGTGGATCCGTCTGCTTTGGTTCCGCTGTTGCAAGCCCACGTAATGACCCGGTTCGTGTCCGCTGTAAGCCACTTGACGCCTAAGGCCGGTGAAGAAAGACTGGTGAAGGAAGGTCGAATTTTAAAAGCGGCTGAGGTCGCGGTTAATTCAGTGCCTGTAATTGAGGTCACATTTGAAATTTTAATTTTACCGAGGTCAGAAATTTTCCGGTTGGCTCCGATGACGCCCGCAGACCAAGCATAATTAACATCTCCATCCGCACCGGATGCATACGCATTTTCAATTGTGAATACATTACCGCCGCTATAATCACCCGCCGTAAAAGTTCCGGTAGACGAATACTCAATTTTTAAATCGCCGATGGTGCCGGTTTTGTTCCAACGAATCGAAGGAGACGCCGTCGTGCCGATCGTCCAAACATCGGTCACAACCGGTGACACGATACTCAGTTTACCTTTGATTAAATTGTTGGAAGCGGATTCAGCGAAAGCATTGCTGTTGTTGAAATCTTCAACTCTAATATCAACATCATTTGAAATCGTATTCGGGATATTGGTCCAGTTCCAGCTTGTTCCGGAAACACCGGCGCCGGGTGAAATTTCAGTCCAGCTTCCGCCGTCATAACGATAGAAAATTCTGAATTTGATAATTGCGCCCGTCGGTGTCCAGGAAATTGTCTTTGATCCGCCGACTTCTAAATCTGTTGCGCCGGATGGTAGGACGCTCGCGATTGAACCTCTTACTTGGAAACCTGAAGAAGCAACAGAAAGTCCTTGGGCAAGCGCTGTGGCTTGTTCGGCCGGTGTCGCCGCTTTTACTTTGATCCGGCCGCTAAAACCCGTAGTTAACGTTTCGCTGGCATCAATCGTCCAACTATAAGTAGAAATTGCATCATCCGCTAAGGCAGAAACATCAATCGGTGAAGGGTTGATCGGCGTTGAATTATAAGTTGATCCATCCGGAGCAAAATAAATGTTAACGGTTTGAAGTGCGCCCTTCTTTGAAAATTTAACATTGTGAGCGGTTCCGGCTCCCCATGATTCCGTTCCATTACCCAACGGTTCCGTAACCGTGATTTGGGCTTTAACGACAAACGGGGTGCCCGCTCCATTAATAGTAACTGCGGAGTTGTCCGGGGTCTGCTGGGTGATTCTTAAACGAAGATCAGCTTTTAAATCATTGAGCGTTCCCGGAATCGGGTTCCACAAGAAACTTCCCGTGTTATCTGTTCCAGGCCCTGGAGTAATGGTGGTCCATGTCGGCGTACCGGCCGAAGCATTGTTCGTATATTCAATTTTCATCTTGGTGGAATTGGCTAGACCTTTGTCTTTATTCCAGGTCACATTGGTGCTGGTGGAACCGGCGAGAATCACTTGACCATTGGCCGGAAGAAGACTAGAAACGCCGGCGCCAAATTTGAAGTCGCTTCCGGCTTCAAAGACATCGGTCTCATCAGCTGAGTTGGTAATTTTAATGACGGCTGTATTGAGCACGTTGTCCGGAACCGGAACGGCTCCATTAAACACCCATGAATAAGAGCAGCTGCCGCTCGCGCAAACAGAAGCTGAACTCGGTGAATCAATTAAAGTCCAGTTGTCCACATCATTCGGCGGATTAGCATCGTCATCGGGACCTTTACCGCTGTTTAAGTCATAATAAACTTTGAAGGTGGCAACGGTACCTGTGTAGTTCCATGTAATGGAGTTGGTGGTGTTCGCCGTACGGTTCGCTGCACCGCTCGGAGAAGTGCTGGTAATTCCAGCCATCACTTTAAATGCCGGCGATTCACCGGCTGCATTTGTGAACACCTTGTCAAACACCTTCACTTTAACGTTTGTGCCAATAATATTCGGCACGTTCGCCCACGTCACACCGCTTGATCCATTGGCAACTGGAATATCTGTCGCAATAACTTGTCCGCCGGGATATCCGTCGAGACCGCCGTTGGTGTCATAACGAATTTCAACATCACCGATAGTGGTACCTGTATAGGTCCACTTAATGAGGTTGTTGTAAGTTCCGCCGACTTTTAATTTGGTGGTGGCATCAGGCGTCGGGGTAACCACAATTTTGGGATGTATCTTAAAGGAAGCTGAAAGCATCGGGTTGTACGTCGAATAATCATTAAATGAAACTTGGATCTCAGCGTTGTTCGATTTCGCATCAGCAACTGCCGGCCACGTGTAGTTGTTAGCGCCGTTATTGCAATTCAAGTTCCCTGCTCCGGTCACGGATTGGAAGGAACCGCCGTCCACACGGTACTGAAGTGTGACTTTCGGGGTTGATCCGTCCGCTTTCGTGCCGCTATTGCAAGCCCACGTAATGACTCGGTTCGTGTCGCCCGCAAACCAGGTCGCGCCGGAAGCCGGCGAAGAAAGACTGGTAAAGGCCGGACGAATTTTAAAAGCGGCTGAAGTCACATCCAGTTCTGTTCCGGTCGGTGCGCCAATATTGGTAAGTCTGATTTTACCAACGTCAGAAATCTTACGGTTGGCTCCGATAACACCGGATGACCAAGCATAATCCACATTTCCATCAGCACCTGAAGCATAGGCAGATTCAATTGTGTAGACATTGTTGTTGTCATAATCGGTTTGCGTAAAGGTGCCGGTAACGGAATATTCGATTTTCAAATCGCCGATGGTACCGGTTTTGTTCCAACGAATCGAAGGAGACGCCGTCGTACCGATGGTCCAAACATCGGTCACAACCGATGACACAATGGTGAGTTTGCCTTTAATATAATTGTTAGAGGCAGAAGTTGCGCTGACGTTGGAATTGTCATAGTCTTCAACTTTAAAATCCACGTCATTGGAAATCGTATTTGGAATATTAGTCCAGTTCCAGCTTGTTCCGGAAACGCCGCCGCCGGGTGAAATTTCAGTCCAGCTTCCGTTGTTATAACGATAAAAAATTCTGAATTTGCTGATTGCTCCGGCGGGAGTCCAGGAAATTGTCTTCGATCCGCCCACTTCCAGATCCGTAGCGCCGGACGGTAATACATTTGTGATGTTACCTTTGATTTGAAAACCGCCATTGTTATAGCCATCCGCCAAAATGGTTAATTGTTCGGCAGGTGTATTGGCCCGTACTTTAACTTTGGCCACATAACCAACGCTTAAAGGCGTATCGCTCGGAATGTCCCAGTTGTAGGTATACCAAGTATCATCCGCTAAAGCAGAAACATCGATCGGCTGTGAGTTAATTGGATTTGTTTCAAAAGTTACTCCATCTTTAGAATAATAGATATTGACCGTTTGAAGCTCGCCTCTTTTATAGAATTTAACATCATGTGCTGTTCCAACCGCCCAAGATTCACTTCCATCTCCAAGAGGTCTCGGCACGGCAATAACTGCTTTAATCGCAAATGTGCCGCCGGATCCGTTAAGTGTGACGGCTGAGTTGCTGGGAGTGAGTTGAGTAATTTTCAAACGAAGGTCTGTTTTTAAATCCTGAAGCGCACCTGGTACGGGATTCCAAAGGAAACTTCCGGTGTTGTCTGTTCCGCCGCCGGGTGTAATCGTCGTCCAAGTGGGCGAAGCATCTGAGGCATTGTTGGAGTATTCAATTTTCATTTTGGTGGCATTAGCAAGACCTTTGGTTTTTAACCAACCGACGGTAACACTGCCAGGGCCTGCATAAACCACACTTCCATTCGAAGGTACGAGATTTGAAACTCCGGCACCGAATTTAAAGTCAGAGCCGACTTCATAGACATCAGTTTCATCGGCTGAGTTGGTAATTTTAATGGCCGCTGTATTAAGCACATTGTCCGGAACTGGGACAGCTCCGTTAAACACCCATGAATAAGAGCAGCTGCCGCTTGCGCAAATTGAACCTGAAGAAGCAGAGTCGATTAAGGTCCAGTTATCAGCATCATTTGGCGGATTTGGATCATTGTCAGCGCCCTTACCACTATTCAGATCGTAATAAATTTTGAATGTACCAACTGTACCTGAATAAGTCCAAGTGAGCGCGTGAGTCGTATTTGCCGTACGGTTCGCGCCGCCGCTCGGTGCGATATTTGTAATTCCCGCCATAACTTTAAACGCCGGAGATTCTCCGAATGCACCTGAGAACGCCTTATCAAATACTTTCACTTTAACGTTGGTTCCAATGATGTTTGGAATATTGGTCCAAGCAACGCCGGCCGTTCCGTCGGCAACTGGAATATCTGTCGCGATGACTTGTCCGCCGGGATATCCGCCAAGACCGCCGTTGGTGTCATAACGAATTTCAACATCACCGATAGTGGTACCTGTATAGGTCCACTTAATGAGGTTGTTGTAAGTTCCGCCGACTTTTAACTTGGTGGTGGCATCAGGCGTCGGGGTAACTGTGATTTTAGGATGAACTTGAAATTCGGGAGATTCAATATTGATTTCCGGATAATCTTTAAACGAAACTCTAATTTTTACGGCGTCGCTTTTCAGATCTGCCACAGACGACCACGTGTAGGTATTCAAACCATCTTCATTGTCTAAGTTGTCAACAATCGTATGGCCCGCGTAAGCACCGCCATCCACACTGTATTCAATAATCACTTTTGGTTTTGCTCCGTTATTTTTAGTGCCGCTGACGGAGTTCCATTTAATCTGCCGAGTCGTATCAGCTGTAAACCAGACATCGGTATCAATCGGCGCTGTCCAAGTCGTAAACTTGGGACGAACGCCAAATGGAGCGCTTAGAACTGTTAATTCGGTTCCGGCCGGAGCGCTGTTATTTCTAATCCGGATTTTAAAAGTTTCAGAAACTTTGCTGGGCGCATTAAATCCTGGTGTATAGGTAAACGTTCCTGTCGGGGTCGCGCCGGATGAAAAAGCGGAGTGAATCGCGACAATATAAGGATCGTCAGCTGGAGAATTAAACGTACCGGTCAAAGAATAATCGATTGTTAAATTACCGATTGAACCTTTTTTGGTCCACTGGATGACGATCGGATCATTAATTGAGAAATACGCAGGGCTTCCGTTCGGTAAATCTGAAATCAAAGTTCCTTTGATCGTGTTAACGCCTGAAGCAAGAACGGTCACAGGATTGTCATAATCTGAAACCTGAAATTTAACATTGTTTGAAATCGTGTCAGGAATGGTTAACGGAGATGCTGAAGGACCCCAGGTCCAGGTTCTATCGCTGCCTGAAGTTTGATAACAAGTTGTCGCGACGCAACCGCCGCCGGGTGTAATTTCAATCCAGGTGGGCGTGCCTCCGCTAACATGGCTGTATTCAATTTTGAATTTCGCAATGTTTCCGACCGGCGTCCAGGTAATGACCTTAGAACCGCCGACCAAAAGATCACTGGCCCCTGTCGGCAGAACTGCTGTAATTGAACCGCGGAGTTGAAAACCGCTCGCGCCGGAAAGTCCCTGCGCATTCGCTGTCTTCTGAGCCGCAGGTGTTTCAGCTTTGACTTTAATTTTGGCGCTGAATCCGGAGCTCAATGCTGTATCCGACGGAATATCATCCCATGACCAAGTGTAAACAGCGTCATCGGCCAAAGCGGAAACGTCGATTGGCGCAGCGTTAATCGGTGTTGCGGCGTAATTAGAACCGTCGGCCGCATAATAAATGTTAACGGTTTGAAGTGCGCCCTTCTTTTTGAATTTAATATTGTGATCTTCGAGAAGTCCCCAGGATTCTGTTCCGTTACCGACCGGTTCCGTTACCGTGATGGTTGAGCGAATGGTAAACGGGCTGCCTGCACCGGCAAGAGTAACAGCTGAATTGTCCGGATTGATTTGAGTCATTTTCAGACGGACGTCTGCATTTAAATCATTGAGCGTACCCGGGACATTCAGCCACGTAAAACTACCATCGTTGTCAGTGCCGCCGCCGGGTGTGATTTCCGTCCAGGCCGGAGAACCGGCTGAAGTATTGTTCGTGTATTCGATTTTCATCTTGGTCGTGTTTGCAAGACCCTTGGTTTTAGTCCAGGTAATGTCGGTGTTGGATCCGACATCGATAATTTGTCCGTTACTTGGAAGAAGGGTAGTAATTCCTGCGCCTAATTTGAAATCGCTTCCTGCGGTAAAGACGTCAGCTTCATCAGCCGAATTTGTGATTTTAATCGCGGCCGTATTAAGCACATTATCCGGAACCGGAACGGCTCCGTTAAACACCCATGAATAAGAGCAGCTGCCTCCTGAGCAAGACGACGCAGAAGTGGCTGAATCAATGATGGTCCAGTTGTCTGCATCATTCGGCGGATTTGCATCATTGTCCGGACCTTTACCGCTGTTTAAATCGTAATAAACTTTGAACGTACCGACTGTGCCGGTGTAATCCCAGCCGATATTCATGGTGCTATTTGCAGTTTTGTTTGAGGCGCTGGCCGGAGAAATATTGGTAATACCAGCCATCACTTTAAAGGCCGGAGATTCGCCGTAAGCCTCAGGAAACGCTTTATCAAAAACTTTTACCTTAACGTTTGTACCGATAATATTCGGAACGGTCGTCCACGTGTAGCCTGCTCCACCGTCGCCAACTGGGATGTCAGTTCCGATCACTTGTCCGCCAGGATATCCGCCCGCGCCGCCGTTGGTGTCATATCGAATTTCTACATCTGTAATGTCATCGCCGGTGGACGTCCATTTAATGAGGTTGTTGTAAGTTTGTCCGACTTTCAGTTTTGTATTCGCGTCCGGCGTCGGAGTCACAACTATTTTAGGATGAATTTTAAAGCTGGATGAAAGCAACGGACCGTGAGTCGGATAATCATTAAAGGAAATTTTCACTTCGGCGTTGTTTGATTTTTCATTCGGAATCGCAGGCCATGAATAGTTGTTTGCGCCGTTATTACAATTTAAGTTGCCGGCACCTGAAATCGCTGTCGGCGTACCGCCGTCCACACGGTATTCCAAAGTCACTTTCGGTGTGCTTCCGTCCGCTTTCGTACCGCTGTTACAAGACCACGTAATGGTGCGGTTCGTATCCGCCGCATACCAGATCACGCCTGATGAGGGAGAAGAAATACCCGTTAATGAAGGGCGAATTTTAAACACCTGAGAAAGAGCGACCAGCTCGGTCCCGGCGGGCGGAGAAACATTGCTAATTTTAATCTTACCAGTATCGGAAACTTTTCGGTTAGCACCCACAATACCTGCGGCCCAAGCATAATCATTGTTTCCGTCGCTTCCGGACGCGTAAGCGGACTCGAGAACAAGGGTATCCGAAAAATCGCCCACTGCAGAATATTCAATCTTAAGATCTCCGATCGTTCCCTGTTTGCTCCAGCGAATCGATGGCGATGGAGTTGCGCCCAAAGTCCAGACATCCGTGACAATCGGAGATACGACGCTTAATTTACCTTTGATCACATAAGCCGCGGTCGGTGAAGTATTGCAAGCGCCGTCAAAGCTGGTGCAACTCACTTTGGTTGGATCGTTGTGGTCTAAGACACGGAAATCGACATCGTTTGAAATGGCATTTGGAATATTACTCCACGTCCACACGAGAAAATTTGGATCCGCATCAGGAGTCCCGGCTACACCGTTGGTTCCGGTAATCGGAGGTGAGCTCCAAGCGCCGCCTGCGGTCCGGTATTCAACATCAAAAAGAGCGATGCTTCCATTTGGCTTCCAGCGTATAACTTTGTTTCCGGTCACTTCCATATTAGTGGTAGAAGGATTGCCGTCGGCGACAACCGTGACTTCCGTGATGCTTCCAATAATACTATTGGTGCAATCGGCGCCGGTTGAGCAAGAAAGTGACTCAATATCTTTCCATGCGTCATTATGAACGCTGAGCACTTTTATTCTCACATTCGGAGACGGAGCATTCGGAATTTTCCACTGGTAAGATCCTTTAGAACCGGGCGTGCCGTCATCAATCGGAACATTGGCGCCGCTCGTGCGAGCTCCGCCGCCGTCCGGATCCGGAATGAGTGTCCAGGTTGGACTTCCCTGGTCAGCATTGGTCGAATAATAAATGTTCACGTTGGCAAGACTGCCGTTATAGTCCCAGGTAATATATTTTTCATTGTCGATCGGCAAATCAATTGGAGAATTTGGCGCAGCGTCATCAGCCGCACTTTTCACATACACATTTGAAACGGTGCCGATCACATTGAATGTTCCGGATTCATCGCAGGTTTCCGTATCGGGAGAACCGGCGAGGTTTTTACAAATCCGGATTTTAGTCGTATTCGACATAATATCCGGAACCGACCAGTTGTTGTAAGGCGAACCGGCATCCGTTGAACTGCTGATCAAACCGCCTTTGTTCGCATAAGTCGGAGTTCCATCATTCCAAGTTGTACCGTCCGTTGAAACGTTAACTTTAACTGTGCTCACCGTTCCAACCGGAGCCGCCCAAGTAATGTTGACCAAACTACCAACAGTCAACTCGTCAGAAATTTGATTGGGATAAGTAACGTTTAATACCGGTTTAATTTTAAATTCAGCGTTGGAATCATCGGTCACTGTACTATCGTTGACCGCTGTAATGCGCATAATGGCGTAATCCGTGCTCAAGGTATTTGGAATGTCCCACGAGAAACTGCCGTTGGTGCTCGAGGTACCGGCTGAAATCGGAATTGTTTGCGCGTATGGAGCGCCAGGCGTGTCAGAATCTAAATCATAAAGCAAATCAATTTTAACGTTACCGATTGTGGTCGCTGATCCTCCAACGGCCCACGTAATTGATTTGCTGGTCTCGGCTGTTTTCCAGTGAGGTGATTGGACACCATTCGGCACTATAACAGTCACTGAACCGCGAACTCTAAAGTTGGCGTTGTGAGTTGCAAAAGTCGCCATTCCGTTACTTAAGCTTGCAGGGTTATCAACACTTTCAATCCGGATCCGGTATGTAGTACCCATATCGTCCGGAACGTTCCATTCCCAACAAGGACTTGAGGCGGTGCAAGTACTACCCGCTCCGTCTCCGTCAAAATTGTACGGAACAGATTCGGCTTCATTATAAGTCGCGTGCGGTCCGGTAAGATGCGTTTGGAATTCATCTCCATTACTTGGCGTTCCGTCAGCGCCATTTCCTGAATATTTATCGAGTCTGATCTTAATGTTTCCGGTATTGCCAAGTGTTTGCCACATGATGTAGCGAGTGCCTGTTCCATAAGTGAACACGGCGCCGTCAAATCCGCCCGCGTTATCTGGTTTCAAATTATAAATTTGGCCGCGAACTTGAAAATTGGCCGTGGTCACCGTTGCTTTTAATGAAGCATCCGCAATGTGGGTCAAGCCGGTGAGAACGAATTTACTATTTTTTGTTCCTGAAGTATCAATAATGTTGCTGCTGTTCAATAGTCCTGTCGGTAAAACGTGGGACCAATCCCATGTATAGGAAGTTGCGCCTGAAGCGCCTTCCGGTCCTGGACTCACTGGAGGACTGATGACGACAGAATCAGCGTTATGGAAATACTCTATTTTTAAATTTCCGATCGTCCCGTGTTTGGCATAGGTGATGTCATAATTGTTGCCGATGACCAAAGTGCTTGAGCCTGTCGGCGCAACGGCATCAATTTTTCCTTTGATCGTAAAATCGTTCGTATCGCCAAAAATCGTGGAATCGGCTGAGGATCTCACTCGGATCCGTACGCTTGTACTAATGTCATTGGGAACTGTCCAAAGATTGTAAGCACCGACGTCACTGCTGCCCGGAGTATCTTTAACGTTATTAGATGGAAAAGTGTAGCCGCTGGTTTGATAAGCCAGCACAACATTATTGGTCGTATTTCCGTTTGTCACCCACGTAATACCCGCTAACGCCTGAGTGGTATCATCCACAAAAAGAATTTTGGAGGCAGGAAAAACATCAACGCTCGCATAAGCCTTTCGAATGACGATGGCGCCGCTGATACTATAAGTCCCATTGTTCGCAAATGTGTCATTAGCATCTTCAATAAGAACTTTTACGGTCGTATTTTTATCGGCATTGCCGATGACCAGTGACATATCGTGGGCCGCATCGCCGCCCGTCACGCCGGAACATCCGTCATTTTTACCAACGCACCAAGTATAGGAACTGCCGGATACGGTTTTGACTAAAGTTGGAAAGCTGACGCCGTTGTCTAAGGAATATTTAACGTTGACGTTTCCGATTGCGCTTCCGCCCGTTTTGGTCCACGTAATATCATGGCCTGTTCCAATCGCCCACGGCGAACCTGTGAGTGATCCGATCGTCAAACTTGCTTTAACCGTAAATAAGTCTGAATCATCATAGGTATTGGCGGCATCGGCGTCGTCTTGAACGCGTACGCGAATGGTTGAACCAACCACGTTCGGATCATCCGGAACCGTCCAAGAACGTGAACCAGGATATGAAGCTTGAGTAGGTGTTCCGGCAAAATCTGTCCAAGTTGATCCATCTTTGGAATATTTAAGCCGCACCGTTGTCCAGTTGGAAGCTGGAGAAGAAGTCCAAGTAACGGTAACTACATCGCCGATCTTATAAGGGCCGGTTTCAGTAATCGCAACGTTCGTGATATTTCCTTTGATTGCGAAGAGACCTGATTTTCCGAACGTTCCCGTTTGGTCAATCGGGTCATCACCAGGTTTGTAAACGCGAATGCTGCAGGAAGAACATCTTGGCAAATCATCTTTCAATACAACTGCTCCGCCGTCTGGAGGAGACCAGTCGGCATAAGATTGATCGTTCGCTTGAACAACGGTTGCTGCATTTACGATATTGTAATCGCAATCTCCGTCGTTGTCCGAATCGATACAGATATACACATCAGCATTTCCCTGTCCATGATCAGTCCATGTAATTGTTTTGGTTGCACCGATCCGCAGCACTTCGCTTGTATGAGGTTCGGCGACTTCAAACCATGCTTTGACCGTATAAGGACCCATGTTATGCCAAATGAGTGTGGGATTAGTCATGTCAGCAGCTAAGAGACCGACGTCACTGCCAACAGTAGCTTGAACATTCCAGCCATATGGAGATACACCCGGCGCTAAGTTTGTCGCAGACGTCGGATCCGTAATTTGTGTCCAGTCCGCATCACCAGGAGCGTTTTGACAACCGCTGGCAACATAGCCGTTGCAATACATCAATTTGATATTGCCCAAACCGCCGCCCGGACTGCTCCACGCAATATTCGCCGATTGTTGATATCTCAAGATCGTAGAAGTTGCCGGCAAATCGATTTGAACTGAAGCTTTGGTCGTGAAAGTCGCTGAAAGTCCTTTCACATTTTCATTCGTATCACCTGTTTTAAAAATTTTAACCTTCGCGCTTCCCGCACTGACGCTTAAATCACCCGGAAGTGTCCAGTCGTAATGATATTCCTTCACGAGTGTGCCGGGACAATTGGCCGTATTCGTTCCGTCTAACACCGAGCAGCTTCCCGCGGTGCAACTGTTAACAACTTTATTTGAATCCGCTGAATAAGTACTGCCACCATTACTAGAATATTTAATGTCTACGCTTGCGACTGTACCGCCGGTACACCAACGAACAACACCGTTTGTCGCTGTCGGTGATTGTCCTTGGCCGCGGACCCAAATCGAATTTGTATCCGGTTTAAGAACCGTGACAGTGGGACGGATTTCAAAATTTGAAGAAACACTTTCAACGGTTGTTCCCGACGGCGGCGTAATTTCTCGAACACGAACCTTCGCCGTTGTTGACACATTATCTGAAGTCGTCCAAGAGGTATAGTTGGCATTCGTACCGGGAGTGCTGGCAACGATCGTCACCGCATCCGCATAATTGCCGTCACCATTAGGATCTAATTCAATGATGACGTTTCCAATTGTTCCCGTGTGAGACCAGTTCACATCAATGTCTGTGCTGCCGACACCGGTTGGATTCGTAATAGTGTCTACCGTTCCTTCGGTATCGGTCATGTTAACACCGGTAATGGAACCACGGACCGTAAAAGCAGCATTTGAAGTGTCTCGGCTTCTGACTTCGGTAAGGCCACCGGTTGTCAGCGTCGTATCAATAAGGCGCAATTTAATGTTGGTACCGATCATGTTACTAACCTGCGCGGTACTCACCGGAGGCTTCCATGAAATGGTTCTCACCGACATGTTTCCGGTGCCGGAACATGCTGTTGTGTAAGCGGGGCTGACGCAGGTGCTGATGTCGTTATAACCGCCGCCGTTGTAGTCCATCTGTAATTTCCAATCATGTAAAGCAACATCCGCGGAATTAACCCAGGTCACATCAAATGGTGTTCCAACCACGAGCGCTGCGGCATTCACTTCCGCTCCATTCGGAGTCTTTAATGTAACGGGGCTTAACTCTGCCAGGTAATAAATACTGCTGCTTTGTAACGCAGTGGTGCTGACGTTACGGATCGTAGAATAAATTGTTGTGGTTGTTGATGGCGCGGACGGATCGTGCCGCAGCCAGCCGGCGATTGACAAATCGTCACCGCCGCGGCTGGTATTGGAACCAAGAGCCGTTAGAGCGGTTGTGGATATAACATCAATGGTTCTTGCCGGCACAACGGCTGTTAAAGCGCCGGTCTTTTTGGGTAATTGCACTGTACCGGCGCCGTTGTCAGCCGTAATATTTGCGGAGTCAGATCCAAATAAATAAAACGCGGTTGCGTTCAAATTAAGAATCGGCCAGTTACCATTAACGATCGGGTCTCCGGCAGCATTAATATTAATCATATCGCCGGTCGATAAACCGTGGTTGGTCGTTGTTGTAACTCGGATGGTTTGACCGTTGGCGCGTTTATTAATACCTGAAATGTTGGCTCCGGATACGGTTCCACCGCCGCCAGGCCCGACTTTCGTACTGGTATCCAAATCAAATTCATCCGCGTCAAAAACTGTGATGGTCCAGTTTTTATTGACCGCTGTCGCGACGTCGGCAGTTACGCTGCCGCTGTTACCCACGCCGCTTGCGACGGTTCCATTTAATGTAAATTCATTTGTGGTTGTTGATGTGATAAGCCAACTTCCATTCAAACGCACCGTCACCGTTCCGCCGCCGCCGGCGCCGCTGGCAGAAGTTCCATTTAAAGTAAATTCGTCAGGATCGATTAAGGTCACCTGATAATTTCCGTCCATATCGGTTGCCACTGAACCGGTGCCGCCGGCGCCAAGTGTCGTCGTGCCGTCTAATGAAAATGTAGTTAAATCCACAACCGTAATCGTCCATTGACCGTTGACTCCGGCAATACCGGCTCCACTAATTGTCGGGCGGGCCCCCGTTGAATATCCGTGATTGGTTGTCGTTTTAATTCGGATTGGAGTTGTGTTTTGGATTCCGTTATTCGCTGTGGTTGCGATGGTCAATGCAGTCATGGAGTTTGCGGAAATCGTAATGTAACTGTTGGTGGCCAAACCATGATTCACTGTGGTTTTAATACGAATGGGAGTTGTATTTTGGACGCCTGCATTACCTGATGTGGCAATGGTAAAAGCCGGCGTCGTCGTGCCGGCAATCGTCACTGAATCTCCGCTTGTTAACCCATGGTTCACCGTCGTTCTAATGGTAATCGGAGTTGTGTTCTTAATACCCGTTCCGGAGGTTGCATTAATCGTAAGCGCAGTTGCCGCAGCGCCTGTAATATTGACAGAGTCGCCTGTCGCGAAACCGTGATTAACCGTAGTCTTGATTCTGATTGGCGTCGTGTCTTGAACACCGCCGTTGGCCTGAGTAGCAATGGTGCGCGTGCTGGCAGAAGCAATGGTTAACTGAGCCGGCGGGCTCGCATCCCAGCTCAGTGTTCCGGTCTGGCCCAAAGGAGCGTCATCCGTAAAATCGACCAAGTAAAACTGAACGTAGACATCATGACCTATGGTATTTGTGTTGTTGTAGCGGCTGAATCTCACAACATTCGGAGAACCTGCAATATATTGACCTGTCGTATATTCTTCGTCGTCCACACCGGCAATCGCGCTGCCACCGGCATAATAGGTAAATAGGAGCGGCTGAGAGACCGCGTTCACGGTGATATCAACTGTGCTGCTGCCGTCAGCTGCATTGTCAGCTGCAATCAGATCTCCACCTGTTTGAACCGTTGCATCGGTTTGAAACTCAATGACCTGCCAGACAATGGAAATCGCTTTGCTTCCACTTGCAACTTTACGCTCAAGCTTCATATTGGTTGCGCTCGTAAAGGTAGGAAGTAAATGCAATTCATTGGTTTGAGTGGCACTTGTAAATGCCGCGCGAACTTGGATAATTGGAACTACTTTGGAGGTAGTAACACTCGTAATAGAAATGTTTTTGATGAGCTTGGCGGCTCCCGTAGCTTGCATACTGGACACACCGCGCTGGACCGACACACCATCTTCAAATTCGATGACTTCCCAGTTCACGCCCGCAGCTACAGTACCTCCCGAACGTGAAATGCTAAGGGTATCGGAATCTTCAAACTCTCCCGTAAAGTTCATGTTTTGATCTTGAGTCACGGTTTGGACAGTTGGCCTGACAAGAATAATGGCTTTCGTCATGTCCACGCCATAGCTCAAACCGACGGATTGTGTGACGTCGTCTAAGTCAAAATTGGCGACACCGCGCTGAACGCGTTTGATCTGCGCTGCGTCAGCAGACGGCACCAGCAGTCCAAAGGCAAGCAAAAGAATGCCAACTAAAACTATTTTTTTATTCATCTGTTTTTTGCTTCTTTCGGAGAAGTTTCATTTCTTTAATGACCCGCCGCTTGTCCGCGTCTTCGCGATACGAAACTTTCACAGTATCGCCCACTGCAAATTCCGATAAGTTCTCAACGCCTTCTAATTTAATTCCTTGGGTATAATTAAACCAAATTTCATAGCCGCCCTCTTTTTTGTCCACGGCGTACTCAACCGCAATACCCATATTATTAACGCCCGTGATGGTTCCTTCGGTCTCTTTCTCAACGATCGAGGAACCCTTTTCCCATTCCGAATCCGGGCTTGGCAGGACATAGCCCTTCTTCACAGTCTTCGCAGCCGCACTTTCGGTTTGCTCTGCAACGGTCGCTTTATCAGAATCCATATCCCCCATTGATGCTTCGCCTGCCGCAGCTTTTGAACTGTCATTCATTGGACCTTCTTTGCTCACGAGAACTTTAGAAGCGCCGGAAGTATTTTCCGCAAAGAGAACATTGGAAAATGAAAAAAGCAAACAGCCCAGAAGGATATAAATGATTTTATTTCTGTCCATTTTTAGCTCCACTGGGTGCAGGTGCGGCTTGATTTGCCTGCTCCCCGGAAGTACTTTCGTTGACGATCGCTCTTAAGACTCTAGAACTCCCGTTATCAGCTTCTTGATAGAAAACTTTAACGTGGTCGCCTTCTTTGATCTCTCGTCTTTCCTTATAACCCTTAAGCTGAATCGATTCCGCAAACGGGAACCACATTTCTTTGGCCGTTTCTTGGTCGGGGTTGCGGTCATAAGCTAAGGCAATGCCATTTGATCCTCGGCCGGTTATTTCGCCGGAAACAGTTTTGTCCAGCATCACGACTTCCTTGCTCATCAAAATATGATTGGATTCTTCTTTTTTCGCGGGCGGTTGCATTCGAGCAATTAATTCTTCGAGTAACTTTTCTGATCTAGAAGCCACCGTGGATTCTTGGGCTTGCACCTTCGCTTGGTCTTGCGGCTGGACTGGAACCGTTGATTCTTCCGCCCAAAGCAAACTGCCGGCCGTGGCAGTAGAAACCAAAATGAATACGGTTAAGACACAGCCGCGATTAACCATTCGGATTTAATCCTTTCGAGAAAAAGGAAAAGTCGTGGGCGTTCTGGTTCGAAGAATGCTGGCTCAAAACCCCCTCCATTTTCTTTCCTTCTAAATCGCCGCGCCAACTGACTGTCTCGCCTTTGTCATTCGTTTGAATCGTTTCCCAAGTAATCATATTGTTGTCATGAACCGTAACGGTGTAATTAGAAGGTGAAAAACCTTGGGTTGAAAAATAGTGAGACTTAAACGATTTTCCGGTAAACGTAATTTTGTCCCGAATCGGCTGCCTTGTACCATCGGATGCAACGGAGATCAGTTCAACTTCCCAAATCGTTCCGTTTAGATTTTTGGATTCCGGCTCGGTCACATTTAACTCAATGCGGTTGGCCGGCTGATCACTCATGGCACGCTGAGGCTGAGGTAAAGAAAATAAAGGACGATTGAGCGAAACGGCATACAAACTCAGTCCGACGGAAAACAAAAGTGCGGCAACAAGCGGGACTCTGGCGTAATTGCGGGAAACGGTTTGGACCAATGCAGGAGGTTCAATCACCAACCCCGGATTCGATTCTGATTCCTTTTTGCTTTCAGAAATCTTGCGCTTAATGTCCTCAACAAACGTATCTGAACCCACGATCGGCCGTGAAAACTTCTTGTCCATATCTTCCATAAAAAATTGATCGACGGCATTCACATAGGTCGAATAGCCGTCTCCTGAGAAAGAGGCCAATACTTCTGAAACTTCATCAGACATCTTGACCGGCGCTGGGGCTTCGGAAGCGTCTTGCTTAAATTGACTGAAGCTGCCGTACGGATAATTCATATCGGCACAGAGGCCGATCGATTTGGGAAGCGCGTGAATGTACTTGGTCAGGGGCACCAGGAATGTTTCCTTCTCCACAATAACCGAGCGAAACCGTTTCGGAAACAGATGGCCGCTTTTCTGATATTTGGAATTGTAATACTTCGTATACTGAGGGGTGATGTTTTGCATGATCACCGACAGCGGGAAACTTTCATCGACTTCAATGACCAAATGAAGGCGGTTGGGCAAAAAGCTATAAGAAAATAATTTGAACCGGTATTCCGATTTGTACTTTCTGAGCAGTTCTACATATTTATTATAATCTGCGGAATCGCGAAAGATGAGATCGTCAGAAGGGCCTTCCAAAGTCACCAAATAAATCACGCCTTGTAAATGAAGTCGCGGAAGTCTAGGCATCGGCGTTCACCTTTTCCGAACCTGGCACTTCCGTTTGGTGCCTGGCACTTTTAGGAAGAACACAAAAAAAAGACCGACCAGGAAAATATCCGGTCGGACTTATCAGAAAGCTCAAATTTTTTGGAAAACTTTTTGTCATCTAGGTAACCTGCCGATCCCTTTCAATGGATGCACGGTTTTGCGCCCCCGAATTACTCCGGGTTTGCCTTTTAACAAGATACGACAAAAACCTACTCTATCTTTTATCTTATTTCAAGGGGGGTCTCCTAAAAGAAATTTAATATTGGTTAATAAGCCCTATAGATCAATTCTTGGCATGCTCGTTGCTATTAAAGATACCCTCATTTTGAAATATGGCCTCAAAAACAGCTTGGGAGATGGTGAATGGAGCGGTGCCGGAAGAAAGCCGGGCAGCGTATTCTTTGGGCTGTTCGCTCACAATTTCTCCGACTTTTAACGTTTGCGCCTGTCCGGAATCCTTTTGCAACGTCAAGGTTTGCACGTTTGCGCCGTTCAATTTCTTCGCTTCTTTTTCATTCCAAAGCAGTCTTCCAACAGAGATTGTTTGCAGATTCGATAAATAACTTTTCACAACATCTGACGGCTTTCCGTTCACATCAATGTCTGCTTTTTTCGGTCCTGCCTGGAGGCCCAATTTAGTGGTTTTTTCGGGTTCAATTCCGAGCGGATTATTGACAAAGAATTTGCTGTCATCAATGTCCAAAGTTTTGAAGTAATAATCTGCCAGTTCAAATGCGACCGGTTCCGTGGAAACAGAAACGTATCGGGCTTGATTTTCCGCGTTTACAGAGCCTGCTGTTAATATGATTTCCTTGCCGTCTTCTAAGACCAATTTTAAAGACCAAACCGGCTTGTCGAATCCATAATTCTGAGCTTTCGGGTCTAAGGGTTTGAGGGCCGGAAACATCTTGATTGAATTGAGAAAGGTTTTGATTTTTTCACTGTCTAACGGAAAGGGCAAGTCTTTGCGCTCAAACTGCCATGTTTTCTTCGATAAATCGTTGGGATCTGTTTGCCGGCTTACCTGAGCGGTTTTAATCGCCTGGCCGTTTTCAAACCGGGTCGCTTCAAGGTGTTTCACATCGTCCGTTTGAAAATTGACAATTGACACCGAAACCCAGTAATCGCTTTTCGGTGGAGTTTTAGCCGGATCGTCATTGAGGCCGATCTGGCTGAATAAATCGGTTGCAACGTAATAAACAACGTCCGAATTTGTTTGCCTTAAGAACACCGCCGAACCCGGTCTTTTGGTGCCTAATTTCACATTCAGTAAAACAGCGCCAGCAGAGTCGGAAACAACGACCGAATACGCCTGTTCATCAGAGATGCCAAAATCAGAAAACAGAGCTTTATCTTTCGCCCTTAATTCCCCTTTGGTACTCCGGATCGAATTAAAGAGTTGATCGATTTTTTGCTGGTCTGAGCGCGCGTGATTAAAATTAACGACCTGCCATCCGGAATCAATCTTGGCGAGCTCGACTAATTTTTCGTTTTTGCCGTTTAGAATCTCAAGCTTAGCGGCCTTGACGCTATCAAAGGAAAGGTCTAAAGGTGCATATTCCTGGGTACTCAGTTCGGGGACTTTGTGGCTCTGTTTGAGGATAATGCCAATAATCAGGGCAACGCAAAGAAGGGCTAAAATTAAAACTTGCTTTGGTTTCATTTAATTTTATTCAACGCTGGCGAGCAGGCGGACATAATTCTGTTTGGCTTGACGTCTCCAAATGACGCGGCTTGCGCCGATTAAGGCAATCAAAAGCGGGATAAAAAGAGTGACGAAAAAGCGCCAGATAACTTTTGTGGTGGTTGAGATACGGCCAATTGAACGGTCAATCGGCTGCTTCGAACGGACGCTAACCAATTCATCTCCCAGGGTCAGGGCATCGACGCTATTTAAAAAGAAATTCAGATGGCCCCCGGAGCGAAGCAGTTGCTTCTGTAAAAAGCTTGAGGCGCCCACAAGAACCAATTTGCCCGGCTGTGACTTAATCGGTTCTGATTTTGTATCGACGGCTTGCACGCTGATGTCCCCTTCGGCCGGCGGCCACGGCGGGACGGTTTTATTGGCGTAAGCATCCGCAAATTGGCCATGGACTAAAACGCCCAAAAGAAAGGGCCCGCGTTTGGATTGATTGCTCGGCTCAAGATCCTTAGGTGAAATCTCTCCGCTTTTGAATGGGACCTCCCAGGAATTCGGACTTGAAGTAAAGAGGGTATCCACTACAAGACTATGCTCTTTAATCTTCTCAGGAATCACATTGAGCGCGGTTCCCCACAGATAGAACAAGGGCGACAAACGGGACGTGATTGAAATATCGGGATTCATTCCGGATTGAGGAATCAGAATTTGAATCGGCACTTTAACGGGTACGGAAAGTTCATAGGGCCCGAGCCGGGCGGCACCGCTTAAATTGACGACGTCATGCTGTTCATCGATCAGGATATTTTCATCAACGCCCAAACCCCAAGCATTTAACAACGAGTTCACTTGCGGCTTCTTCTCTTCCGGCACAATTTGAAGCTGGTTGGTCGCGGCGGCGGTATATTGATAAATATAGTTTTGCACGGCGAGAAACAATGAGCCGCCGCCGGCGAGAAACCGGCTAATTTCATATTTCTGCCGCTCCCCTAAATCCTGCGGCTCAATGACGACCAGCGTTTTCGTTCCCGCTGGAATGGGTTCTTTTTGGGTCAGCTTAATTCTGGAAACTTCATAGCCCGCATATTTCAGCGCCATCGGCAAAAGTTCATAAGCGTCATCTTTATACGCATCCTGCACTTGGCCGCCCAATTGAGACACGAGCGCTTTGACTTGAGGATCCAGCTCTTTTTCTTGATAGGGTGCGACGAGCGCAATTTTAGGAATTTCAGGCAGCATCATCCGGTAAATTCTGGAAATCAGCAAATACTCAAGCTCATACAGATTGTCCGGAAAAATACGGGGAATAATTTCTTCCGGCTTTTCTTTATAGGCCAAACTCACCGCTGAATAAACCAGAGCAAGTCCGACTTCATCGGCCTGAATAGACTGAACTTGAAAGGGACGAATTCCCTTTTCAGACATTTGTTGTTCGAGTGAATTTTCACTTTCCTGGCCGGCGCCGTCGACAACCTTGGCAGCTTCCATATGAAAAATCTTATACTGGAATTTTCCGTTGGAAGCGATCCGGAATTCATCGAGCTTATCCACAACTTCCTGTTCCAGCGTCTTCATGCCGGTCGGCATTTTCTCAGACGGAGAAACATAAAATTTAGCGGTTACCGGCGCTTTTAGTTCACCCAAAAGTTTTTTGGTCGCGGGCGCAATCGTATAAGTTTGTCCCTGCGTCAAATCAAAGCGGCCCAAAGGCAAACCGGCCAACAAAACGTTGGACAAGATAAAAAAACCAAATGAAGCAACAACTGCACTCGTAAAGATCGTTTTGGCTTTAGGGCGCATGCGGCCTTCCAGCCAAAACCCGTTTAGGACCAAAAACACAAGAATACCGACTATAAAATAAATAATGTCCTGATTATCAACAACGCCTTTGGCGAAAGAATCGAAGTGGCGCGGGCTTCCGATATAGTTGCGCAGCAAAGAACCGACCCCGGGGAGCCAGCCATCTATAGAAGCCGCGAACAGCTCGGTGCCGATCAAATGGAAACAGAAACACACCATCATGGCCAAAATAAAAGCCACGATTTGGTCTTTGACGAGGCCGGAAATAAAAATGCCGATGGCCAGATAAAAACCGCCCAAAAGAACGGCTCCCGTGTAAGCAGAGAAAATCGCACCGATATCGGGCTTGCCCAGAAAATGAAGCATCAAGGGAATCGTGAGCGTTCCAGCCAAGGCGGCCAAATAAAAAACAAGACTGGCCAAAAATTTTCCCAGTACAAGTTCCTGGGTCTTCATCGGAAAAGTAAGCAGGAGTTCCAAGGTGTTCCCTTTTCGCTCCTCAGCCCAAAGGCGCATCGTCACGGCGGGAAGAAAAACCGCGAGCACCATCGGAAGCAAACCAAAAAACGGCCTCATATCAGCCCGGCCGATCAGGAAAAACTGGGTCATGAAGAGTCCCCCGTTTAGGAGGACGAACACGATAATAAAAATATAGGCAATGGCGGAATTAAAATAAGCAGCCAGTTCCCTGCGGAAGACGGTCAATAAATTGCGGAGACTTACCACGTCGCTTTTTCCTTGGTTTCACGTTTGGTTTTTGCCATTAAGAGAGAAATAAAAATTTCCTCCAAACTCAAATCCGGTTTTGACTCTCCTTTTCGGCGCGCTTCTTCGGCAAGCTGTTCCTGAGTGCCCTGGGAAACGATCTTGCCTTCATTAATAATCACAATGCGGTCGGCAAGTGCTTCCACTTCCGAAAGAATATGGGTCGAGAAAATAATCGTTTTTTCCTTGGACAGATTTTTGATCAATTGGCGGATGCCGATGATTTGAAGCGGATCTAAGCCGGAAGTCGGTTCGTCTAAAATTAAAACTTTTGGGTCATGAATCAAGGCTTGTGCCAAACCAACGCGTTGGCGATATCCTTTTGAAAGTTCCGTAATCGTGTGCTTCCAAACAGACTTGATCCCGCAGGCATCTTTGACCCACCCGAGGCGCGTCTTCAAGGTAGACCCCGATACGGCGCGGGCCTCTCCCACAAATTTGAGATATTCCTCAACTTGCATATCAGGATAAAGCGGTGCTGTTTCAGGCAAGTAACCGATCCGTTTGCGGACTTCCGTCGGCTGCTGGAGAATATCAAATTTCTCGATTTCGGCAGTTCCGGAACTGGGATAAAGGTAGGTCGTCAGGATCCGCATGGCAGTGGTCTTGCCGGCGCCATTGGGGCCTAATAGGCCCAAGATTTCTCGTTCGCCCACCTGGAATGAAACATTATTCAAGGCGACGAAATTGCCGTACTGCATAGACAGAGAATTTACATTAATCATAAGGGAGCCAATTGATCTTCTAATAATTGTCGGAAGGTTTCAGAAAAATTTGAGCCCTATTTCAGTTAAAATATGCAAAAAAGCTATATTAAATTTACGTGAAACGATGCGCGTAAGCAAGTCTTTTTTAAGGGATCGGCTTGCGCGTTCTCTTATTTTGATAGAGTACTCTGTCGGCTTGCTGGATCAATAGATCCATCGACTGCGGATGGGCCGGATCAAATGAGGTCACCCCGGAACTAAATGAAATTTGATATGCCTTTTTATTCTCGGCATTTACAAGTTCCATATTTTTTCCAAGCCGCTCAAGCAAACTTGCTTCACCGCTTTTCAAGGCCTCAACCGCCAATACCGCAAATTCATCTCCTCCGATTCGTGCGACAATATCTGAATCGCGGAAGGTCTTTCTCAAAATCTTTGCGACCACCACCAGCGCTTGGTCCCCTTCAAGATGTCCCAGTGTATCGTTAATGTGCTTTAAACCATCCACATCGAAGAGAAGAAAAAGAAATTCCCGTTTCGTGCGGATCGCGAGTTTGATTTGCTGCTCAGCAAGCGCTTGAAGGCCATGACGGTTGTAAAGACCTGTCAACTGATCCACGAGCGCCATGTTCCTAAGCGCTTCCTGCATCCGGTGGCGTTCCAACGCGTATGCAATGATCCGGAAAATGACTTTGCCGTCGGATTCGCCTTTGACCAAGTAATCCTGGGCACCGCTGCGGACTGCTTCGATGGCAATCTTACGGTCATCAACGCCGGTCAAAACCAAGATGGGAACATTTTTGCACCGGTTTTGAAGTTGAATGAGCGTATCGATCCCGTGACTATCCGGAAGCGTTAAGTCCAAAAGCACCAGATCAATTCCGCCCTGGCTCAAACGCGCAATACCGGTTTGAAGATCACTGACACGTTCGGTTAGAAATGTTCCCGGGTCCTCGCCGGTAAGCCTTCGCTTCATCAACTCCGCATAGTCATCATTGTCTTCAATTAATAGAAGCTTGATCGGCTCACTCATTGGCGCACTTTCTTTGGCTTAAAACTTTTACCGGGCTTTTTTACCTGCACCCGGGCCGCCTTGGGGTCCCGGAGGATTTTTCCAATCGGTTCCTTGCCCGCCGCGCGGTCCCGGCGGATTGTCTATTTTATTCGGATTATCTTTCCATCTTGGACCTGCGCCTTCACCGCCTGCGGGGCCGGGAGGATTTCCCCAGTCAGTTCCTTGTCCCCCAATTGCTCCGGGAGGGTTATCAATTTTATTTGGATTGTCTGTCCATCGAGGACCGGCGCCGGGTCCTCCCATCGGACCGGGAGGATTTTCCATCATCATTTGTTTGGCCTGCATTTTTTCAAAATCGTCAACGGTACCGTCATTATTGATATCCGCCTTTTCTTTAAATCCTTCTCCAGCTCCGGGTCCGCCAATTGGTCCGGGAGGATTTTCCCAATCGGTTCCCGCTCCGCCAATAGGACCAGGAGGATTATCAATTTTATTTGGATTGTCTGTCCATTTTGGGCCGGCACCTTCACCGCCCGCAGGACCCGGAGGATTCCCCCAATCGGTTCCCGCTCCGCCACGTGGTCCGGGCGGATTGTCTATTTTGTTTGGACTATCTTTCCATCTTGGACCTGCGCCTTCACCGCCTGCGGGGCCGGGAGGATTTCCCCAATTCGTTCCGCGACCTCCGGCAGGGCCCGGAGGATTATTCATTTGAGGACGAGCGCCCGCACCTGGGCCGCCGGCCGGTCCTGGCGGATTTTTTCGTTCTGCGAATGCTGAATTCGAAAGTGTGAATACGGATAGAAAAACAATTGCTGTAAGCGCTATTTTTTTCTGACTCATGGATTCTCCTCGGTTTGAACGGCGAAAATAGTATAGCTGAAGTATCGTCCTTTTTTCAAAAATCATCTCTTATAATTTTAAAAAATACAATGTGCAGTCTCTCCTAAAATTGGCGGCAAGGAGTTGTGTGGCTAAGCAATAGGATCAAAAAATCTTTTATTAAGTACCTCCTGTTTGTATCGGGCCCCCTCCTCTGCTAGCGTTTCAACATAGATAAAGCGAGAAAAATGCTCCGAGAAAACAGATTAAAAAAAATCCTTTGTATATGGTTATACGGGCTTGCGTTTCTAACGGCAACCCTAGGCCAATACGCAGCTGCGGAAACCGAGCTTAAATTTGAGAATACCGTGTTGTTTGGAGACGACGGCAATCAGGTGGGAAATGCCGTTGAAATGGGGGAAAATCGTCTGTACACGGCAGGCGTTGAAACAGTGTCCAATTCAAAATCCTTATCGGTCAGTTACTTACTATCCTTAAGCGGTGGTTCCCTCACGAACTTTCTTTGGCAATACACTCCAGATTCCGCTGACATGTTTAACGACATCGCGGTAACAAACGAAAGCCTCTATTTTGCAGGACGAAGCGTGCCCAAAGTAGGAGCAGCCGGAGGCATGCTGGCAAAATTTCCATTACAAGCATCGGGTTCTACCACCGCAGCATGGGCTGTAAAACCCCAATTTTTGGCTAAAGCAACGGACGGAAGTTTGCAAACAGTTCTCGCCCAAGAAGAATTTATTTATGCGGCCGGCAACGCTTCAAACAGTGACGCGAATAGTACTGCAGTTTTGGCCAAGTATGACCGCAACGGTGCAATGCTCTGGTCAAAAACACTCAGCGAGACAAAAGACCGCAATAAAGGCGCGGGCACAGCGATTGCGGGCTGGAATGAATTTATTTATGTGGCTGGCTATACGGGAACCGGCGGAAAATCTGTAGAATTTAGCAACATCCCTTTGAAATTAACACTATGGAAATATGATTCCTCGGGCAAACAAATTTGGAAAAAAGAATCCGTAAAGCTTTATTCCAAAGATGAGGCAAAAGTAGACCTTGTAGCTTCCGGAGAATATTTATACGTTACGGCCTTAAAGAATAAAGAGGAAAGCGGGAGCGTTTTAATGACCAAATACGACGCAGAAGGAAATATAGTTTGGGATACTGAATGGCCCGCGAAGCCAGAAAAGTTAGAAGATAAAATTACGCTGATCACTGTGCGCATTGCAGCTGGCAATGCGGACCGAGTTTACGTCGCTGGCCAAGCACAACGGGAGTCTGAAAAAGATCTCAGCGGATTTTTATTAGAAGTGGACAAAGAATACGGATTTATTCTTGCTTCTCATAATCATAGCGAAACTAATTTCGACGAAAAAATCTTAGGGGCGCAAGTGAACAGCGTAAGCAACGAGGTTTTCCTGGTCGGATCAAAAGTATCGACCGGAAAATCTAAGGACAAAAAGTTTGCTGACAGCGATTTAATGCTGCTGCGGTTTGTCCCTCTTCCTGTAGTTCAAGTCAAGATTGACATGAATCCACCCAAACCCGCAGAAGAGAGCCTCAAAAAAGGCAAAAAAGAAAAGGAAAAGAAAAATACGATACCGGTAGCAATTCTAAGCACTTCAGAACTGAACGCCCCTGTCGAGGTAAAACAAGCTTCGCTTTCATTTGGTCGGACTGGCAATGAGGTAAATTGGGACAGTTGCACCATGAAGGATATGAATGCTGACGGAAAACTCGATCTCCTATGTTATTTCAATGACCAGATTCGTGTTCAAGGCAAATTGACGGACGTCATTCGGCCTGAAGACACAGAAGGAATCCTAAAAGGGCAAACCAATTCGGGTTCACGGATTAAAGGCATAGATTCCACCTCAGATTTACCGGTCGTTGTTCTCCCTGTGATTGAGGAAGCGAAACCCGTGGTCGTGCCACAGGAATCGGCCCCTGTCGTTTCTCTGCCGCCGAGTCCAGAACCGGTTGCGCCAGTAGTGATGACGCCGGCGCCGACTCAATCGACCACTCAATCTGCTCCCACTCCGGCAAGCGTTGAACCAATTGTATTAACAACAACACTGGTTGTCAGACCGGTTGAGCCGAATTCAGTTCCGTTAAGCACTGCACCGATTGTCTCTGAACCAGTCATCGTTTCGGAACCAATGTCTTCAAACGTACTCCCGATTTCTGGACCAATTGTTCCACCAACTACCCAACCAACCCTTACTGCTTCATTTGAACCAATGGCACCCATGACGAATCAATCGCCTTTAACTTCAGCACCGCATGTCGAACCAAATTCAATTCCAATGGAACCTCAATCGACATTTGTTCCGCCGATTGTCTCTTCCGCGACAACTCCGCCGCTTTCAACGAATTCATACTCTTCTTCTGCTTCTACAAAATATGTGACGCCCTTAATGCCGATGAAAACTCCGAGTCCATCTCCCATGCCCATGCCGACACCGTCTCCTGCTCCTACTCCCGTGATGACAGCCGCCGCGCCTCCACCGGAAATGAAAACCTTCACAAGTTCAACAAGTAGCCGTCCAAGTGAAGAGCCAACTCGTGGAAAGACCTTACGTTCTGAGCCGCTGGAAGAAGAACCGGACGAAGAAGTTTCAGAACCTTCTTTAGAAAACAGAGACTTTTCCTCAAAACCGACAGAGTCTCTTGGGCTTGCAAAGGCATATTCCGATATGGGTCGCTCCGCGATGAAAATGAGACAGCCGGCTAAGGCAATCGAGTATTATAAAGAAGCGTTACAACACGCTCCGACATCCGCAGAAATACACACCAACTTGGGACTTGCTTTACTTGAAACCAATCAACTCGTAGAGGCCAGGGATCATTTTACCGAGGCCTTAAAAATCGATCCAAACGATTCATCGGCTCGCAACAACCTGGAAATTATTCTTTTGAAACTCAAATTGTAAGTTTCAGCTATTTACTTCACATTCCGCTTCTTTTCCGCTATCCTTTCTGAATAAAATGAGCAAATTCAAGAAGGTCACGATCCTCATTCCTGCTTATAATGAAAGCAGAACCATTCAGGAGCTCATTGACAAAGTCAAGCAAGCCCCCGTTCCCCGCCCCTTAGAAAAAGAAATCATTGTCGTCGATGACGGTTCCAAGGACGACACGCGCGAAAAACTTTCCAAAATTTCAGGCATTCAAGTTTATAAGCATGAGCGAAACAAAGGTAAAGGCGCTGCGATCAAAACCGGAATCGAACACGCAACCGGAGACGTTCTCCTGATTCAAGACGCGGACTTGGAATACAATCCTGAAGATTACCCGGTCCTTCTGCAGCCCATTTTGAGCGGATTTTCCGATCTCGTCATGGGTTCACGATTTTTGTGCGAATCGCCGAAATTTTTTACCAAAAATGGCGACCCATTCTTTTCACACTTTATCGGAAACCGGATCATCATTTCGCTTACCAATTTTCTGTACCGCTTAAACGTCACGGACTACGAAGGCGGCTATAAAGCATTCACCGTTGTACTGGCACGGTCGATTCCCGTTAACGCCAACGGATTTGAATATGACAATGAACTGATTTGCAAAAGCGTCCGCCGGGGCCATAAAATCGCCGAGGTTCCGATTCACTACAAACCCCGGTTGTATTCGGAAGGAAAAAAAATCAGCTGGCGGGACGGCGTTGTCATTTTGTGGACCATCATCAAGTGGCGGTATCAATCTTTTTAACATGAGAAAAATTTCTTGGCGGGCCGGACTCTTAATCGGCCTTATTTTATTGGTTTATTTCCCTGCCCTTCGCGCGGGTTTCGTCTGGGATGATGAGGCCTACGTGCTCAACAATTGGACCCTTCGGAATCTTCACGGACTTTGGGAAATTTGGTTCAGTCCTCATGATATGGTCCAATATTATCCCCTCACGTTCACGAGCCTGTGGATCAATTATCAAATCGGCGGTCTTCAGCCGTTCGGCTACCATTTAGTCAATGTTCTGCTTCACTCTCTGAACTGTTTTCTCCTGTGGCGCCTTCTAGACCGCCTCAAAGTCCCGGGCGCGTGGTTTGCCGCCCTTCTGTTTGCGATTCACCCGGTTGAAGTGGAGTCCGTGGCCTGGGTAACGGAACGGAAAAATGTACTTTCCGGATTTTTCTATTTCTCCTCGCTGTTATCGTTTCTGCGGTTTAAAGCGGAACAGAAAGGGCTCAGGCCCTGGTACTTTGTTTCTTTTTTTTGTTTCCTGGCGGCACTCTTTAGCAAGACGGTGACCGCCACGTTACCGGCCACTCTATTAATCATTCTCTGGTGGAAAGACGGAAAATTTTCCGCCAAAGATTTCGTCCGCTTAATTCCTTTTTTCGCAAGCGCCGCAGTCTTGGGCGCAATCACGATGAAATTCGAAAACCACCATATGGTTTCAATGGGAATGGCGGAATGGACTTTTACGTTTGCGGACCGCTGCCTGATCGCGGGTCGGGCGCTTTGGTTTTATCTCGGAAAACTCATCTGGCCCCACCCGCTCGTTTTCATTTACCCGCGCTGGGACATCAATCCCTCTGTGATGTGGCAATGGATCTTTCCTATTTCTTATGGGTTCTTGCTCTTGGGTTTGTGGGCCTTTCGTTCCAAAATCGGACGCGGATTTTTTGCGGGCGTTGTCATTTTTACAGTGACTTTGTTTCCCGCACTCGGTTTTAAAAATTTCTTCCCCATGCGGTTTTCATTTGTGGCAGATCACTTTCAATATCTGGCTTCCATCGCCCCGCTAACCTGCGCGGTGGCGGCTGTCCGAACTAAGCTAGAAAACACCCGGGTGCGAAATGCAATCGGAATAGTCCTCATTCTGGCCTGTTGTTGGCTGAGCCGAAGACAAACTTTGATTTATAAAAATCTGGAAACCCTGTGGCTGGACACGCTGGCAAAAAATCCCAGCGCTTGGATGGCACATAATAATTTGGGCGCAGTCTACATTGAAAGCGGACGGCACCGCAAAGCTGAAATTGAATTCAAAGAAAGCATCCGCTTAAAACCTGATTTTGCGGACCCTTATACGAACTTGGGAAATATTGAGGCGACGAGAAAAAATTACAAAAAAGCAGCCGGCTACGTGCGCAAAGCGATTCGGCTCCAGCCAAACGATGCCGACTTTCACAATAACCTAGGCACCGTCTTTTACGAACTTGGTTTTCCGGACAAAGCCCTTCCCCATTATTTGAAGGCCATTGAGCTTGATCCGAAAAACGCCCCGGCCTACTTCAATATGGGAAATGCCTTTCTGAAAAAAGGAGAGATCAAGAAAACTGTCTACTGGTACCGGAAAGCGCAGGAATATAAACCAGATTATATTGAAACGTATACGAATCTTGGCGCTTCTTTGGCATCACTTGGACGTCTTGATGAAGCGGCGAAACTGTACGAGGACGGGATTAAAATCAATCCGAAGGAAGCGATGCTTCACAACAATCTGGCGAATATTTTTGGTTCTAATGGACGCTTAGAGGAAGCTGAGCAGCGGTACCGAGAAGCCATCTTGCTGGAACCTAATACGGTCTTGTTTCACAATAATTTTGCGTCCTTCCTCGCCAATCAAGGCAAAGAAGATGAAGCGATCAAGGAATTAAATGAAGTCCTGCGGCTTGATCCTAAAAACCCCCAAGCCCAGCGCAGCATGAAACGCCTCGCATTCGATTCTTTTTTTCAAGAAGAACCCGGCAAATCAAAAACTTCTAATTAATCAAATTCGACGATTTAGAAAAGACTGCCGATGACTTTGAACGGCCAGATCAGGATTTGGCCAATCGTATAGAAAAGGCCCCCGATTACACCACGAGGGTGCGCGCTGGTTTCCACTTGTTTTTGAGTCGTTACCGAACTCGAACTCGCGTTGCCCAATACACCATCTGTAGTCTGTGTAGTCACCGTTGAGGTGGTAGTTCTTCCCGCGCAACCTGCGATACAGAACGCACCCAAACTAATAAAACAAACCAGTGCGATCCAAAGCCATTGATTTTTATTTTTCATTATTTTTTTCATGTTTCCATCCTTCATATCTTTTTTATTTTAAAATGCTGAATTTATTTTATTAAAGCTTCCCGTCCCAACGTCCACCTTGGCGGGCAATCAAAGCATCCCAACCGGACCAAAAACGGAACGGCGGGAAAAGTCCTGCAATAGCATGTGTCACATTCTTTTTGGTTTCATTGTTATTCAGATACTGCCCAATTCCCGGCCAAATAATTAAGGAGGCCAATCCGAAACAAACCGTCTTACCCGTTATTTTTCCGTGGACTGCTGTGTTCTCTGCAAATGCGGGCGAAGGAACCATAAAGACCAAGGCCAAAATTATTAGTAACGCTGCGATTTTTTTCATTTCGATTTCTCCTGTTTTGTCCGCTTGACTCGGACCACTTCAAACTTGAAGTTAGGTTGTGAACAAATTAATTGCAGAACTTGTTTATTCAGACTGTTAAGCAACTTATTTCCTTCTATATATTTCATGTCACATCATAAAGTATAAGCAATTCAACCTCTATGGGGTGTTCACCCCAATCGAGTACTACTTTTGCTGAAATTTTCAGCGGCAAAATTCCAATTAATTAATTTTTTCAAGACTGTGGCAAGATAATCATTCCGCCGGTTCTGGTAATCCAGATAATACGCATGTTCCCACACGTCTAAGGCCAGAAGCGGTGTTCCTCTTCCTTGTGAAATGGGATTTCCAACATTCGATGTTTTCGTAATTTTTAGAAAACCGTTATCTTTAACCAGCCAGACCCAGCCGCTTCCAAGTTGAGACGTTCCCGCTTGAGCAAATTCTTTAAGAAAATTTTCATAATCTCCGAAACTGGACTCAATCTTTTTTCCCAATTCACCTGAGGGTTTTCCTCCGCCCTTAGGCGACAAACTGTTCCAATAAAAGGTATGATTCCAAACTTGTGCGGCATTGTTAAAAATTGCTCCTTTGTTACCATCGCCGGCGGTTTTGGCAATGACCGTTTCAAGTTTCATCTCTGCAAACTCGCCTCCCAAAACAAGTTCATTTAACTTATTCACGTAAGCCTGATGATGTTTTCCATAATGGAAACTAACTGTGCTAGCTGAAATGTAAGGCTCTAACGCATCTTCATCATAAGGAAGCGCGAGTAAAGCAAAAGGTCCTATTTTGGTTTGAATCATGAAAAAATTCCTTTCGTTTAAAAATCAACGACGGTAAGACCGCGACTTGAAGCAAAATCCGCCGCCGGCCGCCGTTGATTGATAAATAATGCGTGACTAGGCAGTCGTAAAAAGTACTGAGATTCGCCCATCACGTCTAAGATTCTTGTCATCGATCGTTCCGGTTTTGATTTTATTTGGTGAAATACCAACATTGATCAATGCCGAGCGAATAGCGTTGACACGACGATCATAGGCGGGAAACCGTACGAGAGATATAGGGTATACACCCCAAGAAAATCTATGCGTCTTGAACAGAAGCTAAAACTTTTCGGGGAAGTATCAAAATAAAACTAGCGCCGGGCGCCGGATCGGAAATATTCTCGCACCGAAGTTCACCACCAGATCGCTCGACAATTTCACGGGATAAAGCCAACCCAATTCCCGTTCCCTCGTCTCGATTTTTAGTGCTGAAAAAAGGTTCAAAAATATGTTCTCTGATGGCTTCGGGAATTCCCTCTCCCGTATCCTTGATCACCACTCCGACACTTCCGTTTTGACGCCAAGTCGCTATCGTCAAAGTTCCTCGGCCCTTCATGGCCTGTGCGGCATTTTTGTAAAGATTGCGCAAAACAATTAAAAGACTCCTGTCCTCAACATATATGGAATCTTCACAAAAAATTTTCTGGATTGAAATGTCCCGAAATTTTTCGTCTTCGCTCAGTTCATTCAAACTTTGCTCTAGAAGGGAATGAATTTCAACAAGCTTCGCCGGAGCGTCATAACAGGGCTGTGAATAAGCCACAAGCTCATTCATGACCAGAACGGTTCGGGAAATTCCCTTTTTCGCTTTCAAAAGATACTCCTTTGTAACCGGGTTTCCCATTGCATGCTCCAGCGCCAGATTAACGTAACGGCCGATTGCGTCGAGGGGATTCCTCAACTCATGAGCCAGGCCGGCGGCAAACATGGCGATTGTTAAATCGTCACTTTTCTCCTGCGCAATGTTATTAATTTCTGCTTCCTCTTGAACTAAATAATTATTTTTTAACATGGAACTTTTTTAGGACAGGAAGAATCACCGCACCGACACCAAACAGTAATAAGGAACTGGGCTCCGGAATCGTGTTCGCACCGCCCCCAGTACCGTTACCTTCGCCACCCGTCTCGGAGTCATTAGTACAGTTAGCTGAAATCGTGTTGGTATCCAGAGTCACTTCACCAGTTTGCGCCAACGCACGGCCGCATCCAATTTTGGCGTTGGTCAGCAGATGAATGCTCGTAAGCGCAAGAATATTTCCTTCGAACGAAGTAGTTGTGCCAAGGGTTGCGGAGCTGCCGACTTGCCAAAATACATTATTTCCAAGAGCGCCATTGAGCAGCGAGACGGTTGAACCGCTTTCAGCTGTCAGAGCGCTCCCAATTTGAAAAATAAATTGCGAGGCAGCGACGTTTTGGGCGTCCAGACTCAGCGTTCCCGTTAAAAAAGCATCGGACGAAAAATTATAAATACCCGGCAGTAGTAATCCTACAGTACCTAGGTCCTGACCGCTCAAATCGGAATCAAACGCAAGACTTGCTAATACAAGATACGCAGCTGTGTTATCGAGTTGAGCCTGCGCTGCTGCGGCATCCGCAATGTGGATTGTTCCGCTCACGAGCCCCGGTCCATCAATCAGACCTGTTGAACCCACACCTTGCACAACCGTGTTGTCCGGCGGAATTTTAAAACCAGAAACCGAGGGACCTGGAGATAAACCCAGATCTCCATCGACCTTTGTCGGCCCGGTATTGGTGACTGTCTCAGCGCCAAGAACCGCAAACTCCGCTGCAGTTCCCAAGTCCACGACCACAGCCGATGCTGAAGAAGTACGGAAAAAAAACACGGCGACCAGAAGCGTTGGGAGGAAAATTGTGCCGCAACGGATCGCCGAGAAACAAGAGAGAAAATTCTTTTGATGATTTTTCATGTAAAACCCCAGGTTCATAAAACGATTGTTAATTAATTTTTTAGTCCTTTAAAACTTTAAAACATTGAGGCATTTACTTCTGCATATGGTCTCCAAGTTTCGAAAGATCGGAACCGGTTCCCCTCATGATCCCGCTGTGACAGCCGGCTGACAAACCTAAGAAACAAAAAAGAATTATGATCGATAGATACGTCTTCATCGTTTTGCTTTCTTAATGTGTAATGGACATTTGTTTAATTTGATCGACACGGATGTCGTATTCGGCCTTATTAATCTTTCCCGAATCAAGATCCTTTTTCAACTGATTCAACTTCATTTGTGCGTTTATTTCATAACCCGCTCCTGTTCCGAGCGTTCCTCCGCCAGCACCGGTCCAAAACGCACCGCTGCATGCTGATAATCCAAATATCATTGAAAAAAGTACAGGAACTAATAAGATTTTTTTCATTTTTTTCACCTTTGTTTTCTGATAGATCATACGGAAAATTACTTGAAGGAACTATGGGGTATTCACCCCAATGGAATTTTAAGCTTTTAAGCGTTGAGAGGCGCTGCGGGATTAAAACTGAAGTCTCTTAAAAGAGTGTTTTCAGGAAGAATTTGGAGAACCTTATCAAAAGCATCTAAAGATGCGCGCAGATGTTCAAGCTCCGGCGTTTCTGCTACCGGAATCTCTTTTGTGCCGGCTTTTTCCATTTCCCGGATCACAAACTGGATCGTCATTTCACTGATATCGCGCGCCGGCTGGTAATGCCGTTTGCGCTCGTCATCCCCTTGCGCAACATTCAGCACGTTGGCTTTGGTTAAGCGATCTAGGAGCTCACGCGTAAGACGTAGCGGCATTTCCAACTGCTCTGCAATCGCTTCCGAAGAAATAGGCTCGAGACCGGCCGCAAAACGGCTCACGCAAAGTTGCGTCATCCGCAAGGCCAAAAGTTTTTTAAATTCTTCGCTGGCGTTCAGACAGTCTGGCTCAAATTCAAATGTCACTTCATTCTGATGTGCAAAAGCAAGTTCCGCGCCGTACAGAACGATCAACCAGCTCGTCTGCAGCCAGATCAAAAACAAAGGAAGTGCTGCGAAAGTTCCATACACTGCGCCTGCATTAGAAGCCCCAATTTGAAAATAAATGTAGACCCATTGCACGGCTTGATACACGAGTGCAGCTACAAATCCTCCTAAAAGAGCAGATTTAAACTGGATTTTTCCGTTGGGCAAAAACATATAGAGGTAGGTTAAAAGACCCCAAAAGACAGCGAATGGAAGAAACTGAAGCGCGGTAAACAGAACCGGCCCTAAAAATTCAAGCACCCTGACTTCCGAGGTAACCACCCTGACTTGGCTGGCGATAAAAACCGTAATGCTGCTAGCGGTCACAAAAAAAACCGGCGCAATCAACATCAGGGCTAAATAATCAGTGAATTTCTGTCCCATGGTCCGTGGTTTCTTAATGGCCCAAATATCGTTAAAGGAATTTTCAATATTGGTCAGAACCTGGATCACACTCCAAAAAAGAAGGATAAGACCAGCGCCGGCAACAATCCCAACCTGGGTGTTTTGTAACAAATTTTCTGAAAATTGGATAATACGCGTTGCAACTTCCTGCTGGCCCTGAGTACTTTCGAGAAGTTTTTCTTTAAGGATTTTTTCCATTCCAAATCCCTTTGCGATACCAAATGCCATCGCAAGAACCGGAACAATGGAAAGAAGAGAATAAAAAGTTAAGGCAGATGCGCGAAGCGAACATTTGTCGCTTGCAAATTCGCGGAAGGACAAAATAAAAATTCTGAGTGTGCGAAGGAAAAAACCCTGGCCTCCCCGGAGCAAAACCCCATGAAAGCGCCAAATATCGTGCTCTATAAAACGCCGTATTTTTTTAACCATCCTAATCCTTTCTGACCTTTTAAACTGGAATCCTCTCGGCCATGTCCTTGCAACGTTCTGAACAAAAATACCCACTTACAATAAATGATTGGCTTGATTCACCAACAATCTCAGTATCACATGCGTCGCAATTCATCATTTTTTTCTCCTTTTCAATGATTTAAAGCCGTCCGGCTAGCAATAAAATAATTAAAATTAATAAACACAAGCCCGAAACACCGCTGGGAGCGTATCCCCAGGATTTACTGTGGGGCCAAGACGGCAGCGCGCTAACAAGAAACACAACGAGCACAATGAGTAATAGGGTAGAAATTGTCATTGGAATTCTCCTTTGGTAAAAAACGAATTGTTTTCTTTGGAGCCAGCTTAATAGACCCTAGTCCGCTATGCTATGGGGTAAACACCTAATACATGAAAGAAAAGGGGCCTCTAGTTTTTAATCACGATTCGAATATATCTTAGTAATCTACTTTATACGCGGTTCTTGTAATGGAATATCGACCACATTCGGGTGGTGGTCCGAAATGGGAACTTTTAAAGCCGTGTTCAATTCTTCTAAAGTTTCACCAAAATGAGGTGCAATGCGGTAAGACGCAGTTTTGTCGTAGGGGTCTTTCAGGTACGTCGATTTGACAAAAACCCAGTCGAGTCGATATTTGCCGATAATTGAAATCGGCCGTTTAACACTCCAGGTTGTTTTAAATCCTTTCAAATCGCGCTCGTTGGAATTGGCCAAAGCCCCATCCTTGCCATTCATGGCACGTTCCGAATTGCCCCGGAAATCAAATGCCCCGCCATCGCTAAACCTGTAATTTTGAATCATTTGGAACAAAGGGTGCAAAGGATTGGGGGCTATGACAGCGATATCAGGTGCTAAGGGATCATCCCGATTTTTTGTAAAATTCGAAGCAAAGCGGGTCGCATTAATCAAGAGAGCTTGAGGCAATAAAGCACCAACTGCCACGTTAAGCCAAGTGGTTGGATTTTGAAGCGTCCGGACCACAATACGTTCTGCCGATGTTGGGCTCAGATCTTCCGACGCCGCGTTGAAATCCCCTGTCATAATCACCGGATGCCGGATTCCTTTTATGTACGAGAGGATTTCAGCGGTTTGGATTTCCCGTTCTTTGGGAGTGCATTTGATTTCAAGGTGGATATTAATGATCGTCAGCGTGCCTTCGGGAAGACCCGGGACGGCCAAATCCACGCGAAAAAAAGTCCGGCCCCCGGCTTTGATTTCACGCGTGAACTGATTATGAAAGAGACCCTCGGCGCCCACCTGCCTTGTTTTCTCAACAAAACCAATCTTGGGTTTTTCGCCTGCGAACCAATCATATGCCTGGCTTTTTAATTGAAATGCCTGCGCTTTTTTGATTGGATAACGGGAAAGCACGGCAACGCCGAACGCTCCTTTATGTTTGCCAGGATCGGCCGCGTAATAATCCGTCTGCTCCTGGTCAACCGTTCCATCATCATAATGAATCTTTTCAAGGCCGAGATAAACGGGATCAATTTCAAGCTGCTCCGGCGCATAGGCGTAATTCATTTTTAAAGCATTGGCAAGATCACCCGCAGCGTTAATATAGCCCGAACGTTTGACCCCAATATCCATTTCTTGAAGCACGATCACATCGGCCTTTTTAAGCCGGTCGCGCTGCCGGAGAATCGTCTCGTATTCGGGCGACCCTTCGGGGGCTTTTTGAGGATCAATCAGAGAACGGAACCCATCCGCAGAAGAAAATGCTGTAATGGCGTCTTTCATCTGAATTGATTTTTCAATGTTCCAGCTTGC
>OBEQ011751011.1_pt1 | contig 40652 bp, 34 predicted proteins | sample 1670901 | NCBI WGS metagenome assembly OBEQ01 (sample SAMEA104232315, study PRJEB22302) | groundwater metagenome | biome: forest; feature: aquifer; material: groundwater | place: USA | collected 2011-08-07 | depth 5.4 m | reverse complement strand
GCCAAGACAGGAATGCAGGCCCGCGGGCCTTAGATTTTTTGGAAGACCCGATGATCCCCCCCCCCCGCCATTTTGTGGATTCCGTTCGTGTCGACCGGATGCAGCGGGTGAGCCTCATCGACCGGAAGGTAATCCGGCACGCCGTAAATTTGGCGCGTGCTCGCAAAAATAATTTTGACCGCGGGATGATATTTTCTGACGGTTTCCAAAAGGGAAAGCTGGCTCGAGCAGTTTATTTCCAAATCGGTAAAAGGGTCGTGCATCGAATCGAGATGGCACGTCTGCCCCACCAAATTAAAAAGATAATCCTGACGATCCAAAAGCGGGATGATTTTGGCTTCTTCCCGAACATCGAGCTTGTGAAATTGGACGCGATTCTCAATGCCCGCAATATTACGAAGATCCCCTCCGTGTTGGGGAATCAGTGAATCCACGAGAATGACTTCCGCCCGCAAATCCACCAGCCGGCGCGCTAAATTAGAACCAATAAATCCGAGACCTCCTGCAATCAAAACTTTTTTGCCTGCCCAATTCGTCATTTCCTTAACTCCCACCAGAGTCTGAAAAGATCCACGCTGGTTTGCCAGATCGGTTTGGGGCGAAAAAACTGAGACTTCCCGTAACGACGCGGATAATGATGAACCGGATAGTCCACGGAATGAAAACCGGCCCATTCCAACTTCTTCACCAATTCCATACAAATGGCCCCGCTCGTATGATGAAGCTGGATGGCATCAAAGACGTCGCGGCGAATGAGACGAAAATCGCAATTCACATCGCGGACCGGACATTTAAAAAAAAGACGCATGAGTCCACGGTAAAGATTCCCGGTCAGGACCCGGGGCCACGGGTCGTGGCGTGAGATCTTATAACCGTTCACGAGCGAGACGCCGTTTTGAAGCAGGCCGAAAAAAGAGCGGGCTTCTTTAATGTCATACTGGCCGTCGCCGTCGGTGTAAAAAACCCAGTCCTTTGTGGCGCTACGAAATCCTGACTGAAGGGCCGCCCCGTAACCTTGATTTTTTTCGTGAAAGACGAGACGAAGGCGAGGGTATTGGGTCCTTAATTTTCTTAAAATTTCCCGGCTCTTGTCTTCTGAACCGTCGTCCACCACAATGATTTCATAATCCGCCGTAAATTCTTTCGCAACTTCGTCTGCCGTTGCCACGAGATCCGCAATCATCCCCGCATCGTTGTAACAAGGAAAAAAAATCGTCAGGCTGTGGGGATCCATCGGCTCAGAGCGCAGGCGGAATAAAACATAAGCGTAAAATCCATGGGAGCACGCAGTTTGGTGGTGGGAAAATAGACGGAATACACAATGACAAACCCTAGGATGACAACCCAGAGAACCGTGTCTCTCTCTAATTGATTCTTTCTTAAAAAGACTCCGTAAATCGCTGTCAAAAATATCAAGCTGTAAGCAATCGTATGGGCCCATTCGCCCACTGGTTCTCTGGAAGAAAAATTTTCAACTCTAAAACCTCCGGTTTCATCGAAGAGGAGGCGGGTATTTTCGGTTAACCCATGATAAGGCACGATTCGTGGATGGAATAAATAGACCGGGTTCAGAAGTTTTAATTTCAGAGTCCGAAAGGGATTTTCCTTTATAAATTGAAGGGCTTTATGGGTAAAGAATCGATCGACTTGCCCGGCCTCGGTGAATGGTTTTTCTTTGGGTTCTTTTCCCAAAAGGTCATAGGCATAGACATTCAGAAGGTCGGTACTGTAGGCCGGTATCATTTTGTCCGAATAGGGGCCGTTGGCTTCGAAAAAATTCAAACCGCTTCGTGTCAGAAGAAAGGATCCGTCCAAGCGGTAATTTCTAAGAAGAAGAGGAAATACGAGAAGTAGCGTTGCGGCCAACGTCACAAAAAAACCCAGAAAGCGTTTTTTTAAAAGCAGGGCCGTCAGGGCAAAAAGACCAATGGGAAGCACCGCGAATCGGATGAGAAGAAGAAGCCCCAAAGCAATTCCCGAGGAAAAAAAATTTTTGACATCGGTAGCGCGCGAAAAATAATAACAAAAAAGAATTAAGAGCGTTGTCAAAATCGGAATTTCGGTAATCCGCGTCGACTGATGAACGTAATAAGGGTAGAAGGAGTACAAAAAAACGCCGATCGCTCCGAGCGTTTCATTTTTCGAAACCTCAAGGCAAAGCTTATAAAAATAAATGCAGCCGATCGAGGCAACGGCGATCTGCAGCAAAATCACCCCTAAGAAATGGTCTCGCGTAAGCCAGCGGGAAACCCCCAGAAATAAAGGATAGAGGGGTTCGAAAGCGGTGGACCTTACGCCGTCAAACCCGAGGGTTCCGAAACGGAGCAAACTATCGGATAACCTCCAGTAATAGTTTGAGGCGGGATCAAGAACGGGGTTCCATAAGTGGTAAGCCAAGCGCGGGACAAAACAGAGTCCGAAAAAGAAAGCGAGTTTTTTCATCCGCCTTTATTTTAGAAGGGCGCGACCTAGAAAAATTTTCCCCGATTTTCCTTCGGGCAGGTAAAACCATTGAAGCTTCCCTTCGCTTCCGTCCTTGTCGATATCGTGAATCGCCGGAGAAAAAGCGAAGTTCAGGTTGGGCCGGGGTGAAATTTTAAGAAATTTCCAAGAAATTTTTGCTTCGAGGTCATACCCGCCCTCCCGGCGCCGCATACGGCTTTTCATGAGCCCGCGCGCCTCGGGATCAAAACCCTGAAACCAGGCCCAGTTTTGCGCTTCGCGGGATGACGGGCTCGGGCCGATCCCCAGTTGGATATCTTTCGGATTTCCCCACTGGAGTCCCCCGCCGTCCGGATTGATATAAATTTCCAAGAGATCATTTTGCCAGATTTTGTTTGTTTTTTTCTGCGCAATCAGACTATCATCGGTAATCCGGGCGGCTAAATAGAGATATTGGGAATCCCAAGCCAGAAAAATTTCTCCGTGAAGATCTTCCGCGCTCGAGATCTCTCCCAATTCCCTATGGTGCGGAGAATGAAGGGTTAAGGGAGAAGTGTTTTTCCATTCTTCCAAATTGCCGTCGATGCGAATTTTCTCTTGGGCAGGTTCTACCAGCACCGTCGGCCGCTGCGGTGCCTTGAGCGAAAGCGTTCCGGTTTGGAATCCCCCCAAGTCCAATCCGCGTAGAATAGCCGGATGTTGCATGAAAAGTTTCCAAAGAAATTCCGACCGGTAATTTTCGATCATTAAAAGAAGCGGGCCTTGATCGATGCCCAATACTTCCTGCGCCGTCCAATTCTTATCAAGGTTGAAGGCGTCCGTGAAACCGTATTTGCCCCAAATCTTTTGTTTGTGTTTTTTGTACATCGTTCGAAGGGCCGGTATGGAAAACCCAGGGGTAAAAACAATGGAACTCCCCGCCGCCGTCGGAGCCACTGTGCCGTCATGAAGCGCACCGCCGGGTCCCGAGCCATAAGCTTTGTAACTGTGAGGGCTCAAAGACGCGGTAAGACCCCAAACATTTTCCGAATAAGTCCGGAAATGGCGCTTTTGATCCAGGCAAAATTGCCGGTTGACCAGTGTCGCAATACGGGAATTCTCGAAATAATTTGCGAAACCGTCATGTTTATTCCGCAGGTCGAGCCAGATCTGGGAATATTGGTGGGTGAAGAGGGGCGGTGAATAAATTAAGACGTAAGGACCGTAAACCCCGATCCTTTTGTTGACATGGTACCAACTCTCGGGCGCAAGCGGGTGGGTCGGCGAGCCGATCGCCAGGATGTAAAGGATCAGCGATTCGTTATATTGTTCCCACCGCGGCTTTTGAAATCCCTGCTGGGGGTCCCACCCCATGGCCAGGGTATCGCCGCCATTTAACATCCAAGGAAAATCGACCCGTTCATAAATTTTTTTGGCGAGCTCCTCCACTTCGGTCCCTTTAAAAAATTCTCCTGCAGTAAGCGCCCCGGCCAGAAAAAGTGCGGTATCAATCGAGGAGACTTCGCTGCGATTGACGCGCTTGCCGGTCTCCCAATTGACGAAATGGTAGAAAAATCCGTGCTCTGTCTGCATATTGCTCCAGAAAAAGTTGAGGGTCTTGAGGCAATAGCTCTGGGCTTCATCTTTTGAAATCCATCCGCGCCGTGCACCCACCGTCATCGCGGCGAGCCCGAATCCGGTCGCTGCAATGCTGGAAATCGTACTCGAATCTTTTTGAAAATTATTGGCCTTGTCTTTCACAAGACCCGTGACCGGATGGTGTTCTTTACGGAAAAAATCGAAAGATTTTTTCTGAACGAGATCTAAAAATTGGATATCTTCCCGGGAGGGTTCATAGTTTTGGGCTGAAGCGAGAGGAGGGATCGAAAAAATAAGAAAGAAAAATCCGAGGAGTCTAAAATTTATTTTCAATGCTTTCCTCCTCTTCGATGAAATTGGCATCGGCCGGAAAATTTGAATCGGGCGCCGAATCGAAAACGGAGCTGAAATCGTTGCCGAATGTCCCGATTTCCCCGTAAACATCCGAGAGGTCATCCGACGCTTGCCCGGCCTGGGCCGATGAAGGAAAAATCCAAAACCCCAGGATGAAAATTAAAAGGAGAAAAATTTTTTTCACGATTTAGACGTTGAATCGGAAAAGCATGATGTCGCCATCCGCGACAGTATACTCTTTACCTTCCATGCGCAGTAGGCCCTTCTCTTTGACAGCCGCGGCGGAGCCCAGACGAATGAGATCATCATAACTCATGACTTCGGCACGAATAAATCCGCGTTCGAAATCGGAATGGATTTGGCCCGCTGCTTCGGGGGCTTTTGCGCTCGAGCGCACGGTCCAGGCCCGTACCTCTTTTTCTCCGGCTGTAAAAAAAGTGATGAGCTTGAGAAGCCGATAGCCCGTTCGAATCAGTGCGTGAAGCCCCGGTTCTTTCAGGCCCAATTCTTTCAAAAATTCCGCTTGCTCCGCTTCCGCCAGATCAATCAATTCAGATTCCACCTTTCCCGAAATCACGACGGTTTGGGCCATTTCTTTTTCAGCCCAATCCTTCACCGCCCTTATCTGAGGAGTGTCGGCCTTCAAATCAGATTCTGCGACATTCGCACAATAGAGCACGGGCTTCAGCGTGAGAAACGCCATGTCCCGGATCAATTTTTTTTCTTCTTCAGAGAGGCCGAGGCGCCGGAGCGGTCTTCCGTCCTCCAGCGATTTTTTGACTCTTTCATAAAGGGGCATCCGTTCGCGCGCCTCTTTATTTCCCGATGCGGCGAGCTTTTGCGTTTTTTCATAGCGGGCCCCGATTGTTTCAAGATCCTTCAGGCAAAGCTCCGTATCGATAATTTGAATATCACGCAACGGATCAATCGTTCCCGAGACATGCACGATATTGGGGTCTTCAAAACACCGGACCACATGGAGGATGGCCTCCACTTCTTTGATGTGGCCCAAAAATTGATTGCCGAGTCCTTCGCCGACGGAAGCGCCTTTGACGAGGCCGGCGATGTCATAAAATTCGACGGTGGTGGGAACCGTTTTTTTGGGTCGGTAAAGCTCGGTCAATTTATCGAGGCGCGGGTCCGGAACCGCCACCACGCCGACATTCGGATCGATAGTGCAGAAAGGATAATTGGAGGCCGCTACCTTGGCTTTAGCCAGCGCATTGAAAAGAGTCGATTTGCCGACATTCGGAAGACCTACAATCCCGCACCGGAATCCCATTGAGAAATTCTTTAACGGTGCCGCAGGACCTGAACCACAACGATGCTAAAAATGGCGAGGTTCGTCACATTAAATACTTTAAAAACAAAGTCCTCGGAGACAAGCGCCGAAGGGAGCATTAAAACAAGTGTCCCCCACACCCCCACCGCCCACCATAAGCTAAAGTCTTTCGAGGACTTACGCTTGGAGATCTTGACGATCAAGGGGATATTCCACAGCGGAAGAATCAATGCTGCCACCAAACCAAGGAGCTTAATCACGACAGGAGTTTACTGATCCCCCCCTCTGGCGTCAAATCGGTGGGTTTGGTAGAATGTCGCCCCTTACATGATATGAATATGAGAAAGTTCCTCCTGCTTATCCTATGTCTGGCTTTTCTGCCGGGAAATTCCCTTTCAGAGCTTTCCCTCCCTCCTGAAAAAACCGTCACACCGGTGATCTTAATTCCCGGTGTCACCCGAACATTACTCGGTAAGGGAGAGAAAGGGCCGCTCGTCTGGGGTAGCACCCGAAGTTTTTTTGAAGTGGTCCCCCGCGATGAATTGGCGCTGCCGATTGATTCCGCCAACCTTAGAGAAAACCGCGACAATATCGTCGTGCGCGGCTTGATGAGTAAAATCAGCCTCATTCCTCTTTTTTTGGAACTTTACACTTACAAACGTTTTCTCAAGACCATCGAAACAACTCCCGGCTATCAATTAGGAGACATCGATCATCCGAAACGGGGCGATAATTTTTTTATCTTCATTTATGACTGGCGAAGGGACAACGTCGAGCATGCCCAGCTCCTTGCACAAAAAATCGAGAAGCTAAAAACTTTTTTTGGCCAAGACAACATGCGCTTTGATATCGTCGCCCATTCCAATGCCAGTTATATTGCCCGCTATTACGCGCTTTACGGCGAGAAAGATGTTCTGGACGAGCCCAATCCCAAACCGACTTACGCCGGCGCCGGCAATATCCGGAAACTTATTATGATCGGCGCGCCGCACCGCGGAACCCTTTTTGCTTTTCAAATATTGCATGAAGGGTTTACTCCTGTTCGCCTTCCTTTCGTCATGAATTTCAGTCCCTATGAAGCCTTCACCTCTCCTGTTTTTTATGAACTCCTTCCGCCGTCGGGTGAGCCGGTATTTGTGGACCCCAAAGGCATTCCCGTAAAATTAGATCTGTATGATTATTCCAACTGGATTCGTTACGGTTGGTCGGTCTTCAGTAAAAAAGAGGAAGGTCGTCTGAGAAACCGGCTGAAGCGCCAGTTTCGTTTAACTTGGAAAGAAGAATACCTTAAAGAACAGAGAAAACGTATTCGTTACTTGAAGGCTGTCTTAGAAAGGGCGGATCATTTTCACCGGGTCTTGGATGAGGCCTCCAAAACGCTTCCGGGTTTTTTGCAGGCCTATTCTTTGGTTTTCACCTGGGGACCCACTCTTGCGCGGGCGGAATTTGGCGGCACGAAAAAAGAGCTTCGATTCAGAAACAGCCAAGGCAAACCCTTTTGTTATGACTCCGGTGATTTGATCGTAACCACAGCCAGCATGGAAGGTCACTATCAAGAGTCAAAACCCAAAGAAATCCGGGTCCATGAAAAACACCGCCGCATGGCGAATAGTTCAACGGTCCACAGACTCATCATGCAAATCCTACTCAGCCGTTAATTTATTTTATCCGTCCTTTAAGACCAGGACAACGGGACAGTGATCTGAACCTAGGACTTTGGGCAAAATAGAGGCCTCAATCACCCGCGGGCGAAGTGCCTTCGAGATACAAAAATAGTCAATCCGCCAGCCAATATTTCTTTGGCGGCACTTGCTCAACTGACTCCACCAGGTGTAATGCCCGCCTTCTTTGTGAAATTCCCGGAAGGAATCCAAAAATCCCGCTTTGAGAATCCGATCAAAGCCGGCTCGTTCCTCGGGTGTAAATCCGTGATTGTGAATATTGGCCTTCGGGTAGGTTAAATCGATTTCTTCGTGCGCCACGTTTAAGTCCCCGCAAAAAATAACCGGTTTTCTCCGCTCAAGCTTTTTTAGATAATCCAAAAAGCCGGTGTCCCATTTTTGCCGGAAACCGAGCCGCGAAAGATCCCGCTTGGAGTTTGGCGTGTAAACATTGACCAGAAAAAAATCGGCGAATTCGGCCGTCAGGACACGGCCTTCCTGATCCTCTTCGAGTCCCATGCCATTTGTAACCCGCAGGGGTTCGACTTTACTCAAAGTCGCCGTTCCCGAATAACCTTTTCTCTCGGCAGAGTTCCAATAAAACTGATAGCGGGGGAGGGTGAGGTCTAACTCTGAAGAATGAACGCGGATTTCCTGCAGGCAGAGAACGTCGGGATCTTCGGCTTCAAGAAAATCGAGAAATCCTTTTTTTAAAACGGAACGAAGTCCGTTGATATTCCAAGAAATGAACTTCACTCGTCTTCTTCGCTGATCACCAAACACTTTGCGGTGGCGAGGGCTACCACTTCACCGCGCGCGTTGCGGGCTTCGGCCTCTGTGCGAAAAATCGGGCCTGATTCTTCCGTGATCCACGCTTCACAATCCAGAGGCTCCCCCACGATAGCGGGCCGGCGCAGACGAACGCTAAACTGCGCGCTCACCGCCGGATTTTTAAGCGCCCACAAGAGATTGACCATCATCTCATCCAGGACAAGGCCAATCATTCCCCCGTGGACCAGGTTGGCATAGCCTTGGTGTTCTTTGACGGGCCTCCACCGCGTCTTGAGTCTTCGTTTTTCTTTGTCGAGTTCAAAATCAAGCTGGAGTCCCCGGGAATTCTTCTTCCCGCAACCGAAACACATTTGATCATCAATCAACTCAAGTTTCTTTGCCATAGAAAGTCCTATTTTATCATTGAATAAAACAAAAAGGCGGCAGGTTCTTCAAGAACCGCCGCCTTGAGGGTAACGAATAATCGGACGGGATCAACCCTTGGAAGTGACTCCCACCCCCAGAGAGACAACGCTGATTCCCAAATGCAAAAAATTATCGGCTGTGTTTAAATTGAGAAGTTGAACGACTTGGGCGACATGAAGAAATCCCGCAATCGTCACAAGCCCATAAACCGCGCCGAAGACAAGACAGAAGGTCTTGGCGTATTTTTCTCCCCCCAATCCTGCCAGAAGCGCTACCGCCCCTGAAATGATGTGAACCAAGTTATGCTTCATGTTGATTCCAAAAATAATCAGGGTGTGGTCATGCCCTCCCCCGCGCCATCCAAGAACACCCACCGCGAGAAGGACGATTCCTAAAAACAGTGAGAATTTTTTGGCCATTGTTCCCTCCTTCGGGAGTTAACCCGTTCCTTTAATTAACGGCTTGGGAGGGAATTTATTGAGCGAGGGGGGCGGTGAGAATTTCGATGCGGGATGCGGGTTCGGGATTAAGGCGAAGGGGCATATCCGTAAAAGGCGGCTGTTCCGGATTTTTTCCTTCCGGTAAACCGTGTACTTCCATGACGTATTTTCGAAAAGCCCGGTGGGTGGCAATCCAACGGAAGAATTCGAGCCATTTGCCGTTGGAAAAAGGGCCCTCGGTCGCAACCCGCCAAAAAGATTTTAAGAAAAATTTCATCCTCTCAAAATCGAAGGTGAGAAGATAGTATTTCAAAACTTTCACGAGCAACATTCCAAATTTGTCATCAAGCTTGGCGCGCTTATGCTCCTTCGTCCGATTGCGAAACCGGTTCAAGCATGTCACGAGCCGATCCGAGTATGTGTCGTAGCGATAAAGACACCGGATGAGCCAATTGTAGCCTTCGCGCAGTTCGGTAAGCGTCATCTGCTTGGGGACAAAATTGCAGTCCGCGGCGCCATGCCCGTTCATGCTACTCCACTCGAGGTCCAAAAGTCTTCCTTCTGAGCGCATCCGTTTCAAAAGCGGCGTGTTGGGAAGCGCCATCAGCGTACCGCAGGTCGTGAAGGCAACGCCCAGCTCCTTCAAGAAATCGAACTGTTCTTTGAAAATGAGCCGGTCGTCGGAATCAAAGCCAACAATCATGCCCGCCATCACTGAAATATGGTGGGAATGAATCCTCGCGATGTCCTCGACAATGTCCTTGCGCGTGTTCTGAAGTTTTTTCGTCTCCACCAGACTTTCACGGCGAGGCGATTCGATACCGATGAAGACCGAATAAAAATTGGCGGCCTGTAAAAGTTCCAAGAGATCCGGATGATGAGCCACGTTGATCGTCAACTCGCAGCAAAATTCCACCGGATAATCTTTTTTCTGAGAGTACTCCACGAGGGCCGTGAGGAGCCTACGCGCAAAAGGCATGTTCCCGATAAAATTGGCGTCTCCAAAAAGAATGTAGTGAGCGCCCTGCTTAACACAATAGTCGACCTCGGCAATAACCTGTTCCACGGTTTTGATGCGCGGGATGCGGCCGTCCGTCACAATGATATCGCAAAATTCACACTGGAAGGGACACCCGCGGCTGGTTTGAAGGCAGCACACGTTGTATCTTTCGCCGCGAACGAGATCGTAACGAGGCACGGGACTCGTTTCTAAATTTGCCTTTTTCTCGTTCGCCGAATAAAACTCGCGCGCCCTTCCGCATTCAAAATCCTGCAGGAACTGGGGCCAGATTTCTTCCGCTTCTCCCGAAATCCTGTAATCTCCTTTGCCTTCAAAGGCTTCAGGAAAAAGCGTGCAATAAGGACCGCCGAAGACTACGGTCTTGCCCCGTTTTTTAAATTCCGCGGCTATGGCGAGCGCCCTTTGATATTGAACATTAAAAGCCGTGATGCCAATCAGGTCGGCATCGGTTTCAAAATTAATCTCTTCCACGTTTTCGTCCGAGATTTCAACCTCCCAATCAGAGGGCGTGAGTGCAGCGACCGTGGCAAGGCCCAAAGGGGTGGTCAAAAAACGGGTCCCCGTGAAGGGACGGAGTCCTTCAAAGGACCAAATCGTTTGCGGGAATAAGGGGTTGACTAAATATAACTTCATATCAAAGTTACAGAACCTCGTTAGTCTACTCTTTCGGCAGAGTTTATCTAGTGGTTATTTTTTTCGAAGATTTTCTCAAACTGCGGATGGATCTGGCGGAAGATCTCGAGAAGCTTGGGGTCAAAGTGCCCGGGCATCACCCGGCCGTCCCCTTCGAGGATGATTTGGCAGGTCTTTTCATGACTAAATGATTCCTTATAATGACGCTTGCTGCGCAGGGCATCATACACATCCACCAAAGCAAGGATTCTTGCCTCCAGCGGAATCTCTTCCCCTTTCAAACCTTTGGGGTAACCCGAGCCGTCCCAGCGCTCATGATGATTGAGGGCAATGATGGCCCCCAACTTCAGGATGGGGACTTTGGAGTCTTTTAAAATTTCGTAACCGATGAGGGGGTGAGTTTTCATAATCTTCCACTCTTCCTCATCCAGCGCGGAGCGTTTGAAGAGAATCTTGTCGGGAATCCCGATTTTGCCGATGTCATGCATCGGGCTTGCATAGAGGAGCGTTTCAACCGCGGCGTCGTTCATTCCGATGGCCTTCCCGAGTACGGCCGAATAAAGACTGAGGCGTTTTACATGGTCGGCAGTTTCTTCGTCTTTATATTCGGTCGCTCGGGTTAGCCGATAAATGGTTTCAATGTAAGCTTGCTTCACCTGCCCGTGCATTTGCTCTAGCTCTTGAATGGCGTGGCGTAATTGGGCCGTACGTTCTTCCACCTTGTCTTTCAAAAAATCATTTTTATTTTCTAAAGTGGATTGCAACTGACGCATCTTAAGCAGGTTATGAATGCGGGCGATTACTTCCGAAGCGTTGTAGGGTTTGTTGAGAAAATCCGAAGCCCCAAAATTGAGCGCGCGAAGGCAAAGCGACTCATCCGGTTCTCCGGTAAGCACTAAGATCGGGATAAAAGAATCTTGGAGGAGACCTTTAAATTGTTCCATCACTTGGAACCCGTCGAAATGCGGCATTTTGAGATCGAGCACGACCAGATCCGGATGAAATTCCTGATAAACATTTCGGGCCTCGCGGGAGTCCGAAAGAAAACGCACTGTCGGGTAGTCATTATCCTTGAGCACTTCTTCTAGCACCATTCCGACCGAAACGTCGTCGTCGATGATCAGGATTTTTGAATCATGTATCTTTTCTTCGATTTCCATTGCTTAAAATATGCCTGCTGATCCTAAAGGTTGCAAGAAAAGGGCGAAAAATCTCACTTTTTTGACAAAACGGGAAGGACTTCTTTGAGCGGTTTAGAAAGACGAAATCGCCCGAATTACTAGGCGGATCGAGGTGTGGATTGGAAAGCGCGGGTAATGTTTTGAAGAAACCGGTTTTTAGCTTGAGGGTTTCGATTAACCGATTCTAGGAAGGGGAAAAGAAGAGCTCCCAAACCGGGTAAAATCCGCAGGCTTTGAAAAACACGGTTGGCCCAGACGCTGAATTGAAGGGAGCGTTCATTTGCAGGCCTGCGTTCCATTTCATAACTAAAAAGTTGTTTCATTGAGAAATTATTTTTTTCAAAAGCTTGCAGCGCCACCCGGGCCAAAGCTGCCGCATCCGCCACCGACGCATTGGCGCCCTGGCCCCCCGCTGGGGTCAGCGGATGAGCCGCATCCCCGATTAAGGCCGCACCGTCTGCCACATAACGAGGGGCGTGACCAAAGGGGCGGTGAAACACGGTAAAATTTTTCGGAAAAGAATAATTCTTTTCAATTTCCAAACATCGAGGCGAAAACGAGTGAAGGGCTTCATAAAATTTCGCGGGTTCGGTTTCAAAATGCCGACGGGACTCCGGTGAAAGCAAAAAGACAAATGCGGTTCGGTTGCCCGGCTGTGGCATGAAAATCCCGCCAAAAATATTTTTCCGGATGCCCGACGGTTCAAGCCAAGCCTGACCGACGTCGGGTTTTCCTCCGGGAAGTTCGGGCCCCTCGGCGCCCAAAAATTCCAAAGGAAATTCACGCAGCTTCAAGCGGATTCCCAAGGCTTGGCGGACACGCGAATGACTGCCGTCGTCTCCCACCACCAGCGGGGAGCGCCAAATTAAACTTTCCCCTCCGCTTACGGCCCGGACCCCCGCTACTTTTTGCTCTTCCTCTAAAAGTTCTTTTACTTCCACTCCCCGCTTCACTTCCACCGCCTGCGTCGCTTGGGCGGCCTCTAAAAGAATTTGGCGTGTCAGGGCGGGATCGGTGGAATACGGCTGGGTTTGATTGGCGGCAAAATCTGCGGCGCTAAAACTTAAAAGAAGTTTCTCCCGAGACCGGTAGAGCTCCAAACCTTTAAGCTCAAGGGCTGCTTCTTTTTGAATGCGTTCGGACAAATCGATCTGGCGAAAAATTTCCAGGGTGGAACGGGCGAGAATTTCCGGGCGGGCGGCCGGTAGAGGTTGGGTTTCTTTTTCAAGAATGACGACGTGCTTTCCTTTGCGGCCTAAAAGGAGAGCCAGGACAGCCCCTCCGATTCCTCCGCCTACAATCACACAATCGGCGCGGGATTCGCTCACGAAGAAAAGCGACGCAAGGATACCTTGCGCGCATTATCGGTAAGGTAGCGTTTCCTTAGTCGAATATTTTTCGGCGTGATTTCTACCAGCTCATCGTCTTCAATAAATTCGAGCGCAAATTCAAGCGTCATCTCCCGGGGCGGTGTGAGCTGAATCGCTTCGTCCGCTCCTGCGGCACGCATGTTCGTGAGTTTTTTTTCGCGGACGGCATTCACCACAAGGTCGTGGCCCTTATTGTTAACGCCCACGATCATTCCTTCGTAAAGCGCATCTCCGGGATGAACAAAAATTTCTCCCCGCTCCTGCAGACCCCACAAGGCATACGCGACGGCTTCGCCCATACTTTGAGAAATGAGAACGCCCGACTGACGCTCGGGAAGTTCCCCTTTAAACTTTTGATACTCATAAAAATTTTGATAAACGATTCCTGTCCCTCGGGTCATCGTCAAAAATTCGCTGCGAAATCCCAGGAGGGCGCGGGTCGCGATTAAAAATTCCAGCCGCACCGTGCCGACCGCGCTTAGCTGCATATGCTTCATCTCAGCGCGCCGTTTTCCCAAGGCTTCGATCGTCCCTCCTTGATATTGAGGCTCCACCTCCAACACAAGTTCTTCGATGGGCTCCAACACCCCGCCCTTTCCTTCCTTTAAAATAACTTCCGGCCGCGAAACTTCCAGCTCATAACCTTCCCGGCGCATGGTTTCGATGAGGATCGCAAGATGGAGCTCGCCCCTTCCCGAAACCTTAAAACGCTCGCCGCCTTCCGTTTCTTCCACTTTGATTCCGACATTCATCATGGCTTCATGTTGAAGCCGTTCCCGGATGTGACGGGAAGTCAGAAATTTTCCGCCGTCTTTGCCCGCGAGAGGACTTGTGTTATGAGAAAAATTCATCGAAAGGGTCGGCTCGTCAATGTGGAGTGCCGGAAGCGCCTTCGGATTTTCCGCAGAAGCAATCGTCTCGCCCACTTGTACATCTTCAACCCCTGACACCGAGACGATGTCTCCGGCTTCCGCGCTCTCAGCTTCGACTCTTTTGAGGCCCTTATATTTTAAAATTTTTGTTATCTTGCCGCGTCCGAGGGAGCCGTCTCGTTTAACGAGGGCCACCGGAGATCCCAGTTTGATCTTGCCGCAAAAAATCCGGCCGATCGCAATCCGGCCGACATAGGAATCATAATCGAGCATGGTCACCAACATTTGGAAGGGAAGCTCCGCATCGGCGATGGGGGCCGGCACATGATGGAGGATGGCATCCAAAAGCGGCTTCATGTCTTTATTTTCTTTTTTTAGATCCAGGGTGGCGCGACGTTCCTTGCCCGAAGCGTAGACAATCGGAAAATCAAGCTGTTCATCTGTGGCTTTCAATTCGCAGAAAAGATCGAAGGTGAGATTCACCACTTCTTCGGGCCGCGCGTTCGGACGGTCAATTTTATTCACCACCAAAATCGGCCTCAAATGAAGCTCGAGGGATTTTTTGAGGACAAATTTAGTCTGCGGCATCGGTCCTTCAAAGGCATCGACTAAGAGCAGCACGCCGTCCACCATTTTAAGGATGCGTTCCACTTCGCTTCCAAAATCGGCGTGGCCGGGGGTATCGACGATATTGATTTGGATATCCTTATAATGAAGGGAGGCATTTTTAGAGAAGATCGTAATACCGCGCTCTTTTTCCAACGGATTGGAATCCATGATGGTGGACTCCCCCTCCTTGAATTCATAGGCGCCCGTCTGTCTTAAGAGCGCGTCTACGAGCGTGGTTTTCCCGTGGTCCACGTGCGCAATGATGGCCACATTTCGGATGTCTTTTCTACGTTTGTGATGGGGCATAAAGGCGTGCATTGTAGCACGCGGCTCATTCTTACTTGGTGAATATTCCGCGGAAGCCGCCGGAATTGAGGGTGGCAATATCCATCAGAACACCGGGCAGAGTCCAGCCTCCGGGTGAGGCGATGTATTTCGGTTCCCAAACCGGATCAAATTTATCTTTGAAATGCCGCAATCCCTGAAAATTGTAAAAGTGCTCGCCGAAGCGGAAAATGAGGGAACCCAACCGGTTCCAAAAAGGCGCGAGGGCCCGGCGTTCAAAACCTGCCAGTGGAGCCACCCCCAGATTAAACCAGCGGTATCCCTCCCGGCTTCCCCAGAGCATCACCTCAATAAAAAGGTAATCCATAATTCCGGAGGGGGCTTTTTTAAGATAACGCATCAGATCCAAGGACAATTCTTCTTTACCCGCCCCTTCTAAGACATTCGCAAAGGCGATGATTTCTCCTTCGCGTTTTACCAGAGCCATCGGACACTCCTTTAAATAATCTTCTTTAAAAAATCCCAAAGAAAATCCTTTTTCCTTCGTTTTTCTTTCGACGAGCCATTCGTCCGATATTTTTTTAAGTTCACCCAAAAAAGAATCCGCCTGGCCGGCCGGAATCATTTCAAAAACACAGCCTTCCCTTTCCAGGTGCCTGTGGCTTTGCCGCAGATCCCGCCTTTCGCCTCCTTCCAGCGTGAAGCCTTCAAGCGACACTTTTGCCTCCTCTCCGATTTTGAGGAGGGAAAGCCCCAAATCCAGATAGAGCGGAAGATTTTCTTTTCCGATTTCTGAAAAAACAGTCTGGGCATCGTGGCAATCTACCATTTCCCGAAAACGCCAGACGAGTTCGCTTCGCTCCTCTTCCAGCCCCACCGGCCCTCCGAGCGCCACCCAACTTCTTCCGTGCACGCCGTACATAAGAAATGAATTTTTGCTTTCACTGAACAAAATGGCTTTGTCGCCCACGAGCGCCAGTCGGGCAAAAACACGCGGAGAAATTTTCACGATTTTTCGTACTTCTTCCAATTCCTGGGAATCAGGCAACACGGGCTTGGACGCGGCGGGCTTCAGAAGTTTGGCCCCGGCAAAAAAAAGAGCGGCTACAATCACTCCCACGCTAGCCCGTAAAAATCGCGGCGCGTCATCAAAAAAGGCAAAGCGCCACCAAAGGTCGTCGGAATATTGGACATACTTGTGGGAAAAAAGTCCCAACCAAATCGACGAAATGACAACGACAAGAAGGGCGGTCGTCCAAAGGGGCGTAAAACTTTCGGCGGTCAGTGAGGTCTTCCGATAAAAATAACGCCGGGCTGGCATAAGCGCAGCCAGCATGATAGAGAGAAGGATCGCTTCTTCATAATCCACGCCTTTTAAAAGTGAAAAAAGAATTCCTGCGCCCAAAAGAAGGGCCGTTAGAAAATAAGCACCGTCCAAACGTCTTTGGAGTCCACGCGCTAAAAAAAGAAGGCCCAATCCCGTGAGGCTTCCCAGGAAGTGAGAAATTTCAATGACGGACAAAGGGAAAAAATCTTTAAGCCAGGCCAGTCGTTCGCTCACGGGCGGAAGGGCACCCGAAAAGAGAAGAATGGCGCCGGCCACAAGCGCGTTAAATGCGACGAGGCGCGGCAGAAGAAAGGGAAGCCACTGGCCTGCAAGGGCCGAGATTTTTTTGACCCCTTTTCTTTCACCGAAAATTTCTTGGACGGCGAGAAATCCCGTGGCCACGGCCAACGGCAAGAGATAGTAGACGGCCCGATAAGTCAGAAGCGCCGCTAAAACTTTGGGTGCGGGGAATTCCCTTGCGAGAAAAACCAGTATCACCGCCTCAAAAACTCCCAGTCCTCCCGGCACCTGACTGATGACCTTCGCGATTTCAGCCAGAATGAACACACTCAAAAAAACCGGATAATTGGCGCCGGGGAAATCGGGGAGCAAAACAAAAAGGACGCTTCCTGCCAAAATCCAATCAAAAAAAGAAACCGCAACTCGCGAGAAAGCCGCCAAAAAATTTTTTCTGATCAGACTGGCCGTTAAATAAATTGCTAAAAGACCGAGGAAAAAGATTCCCGCCGGTTGCACAGAGGCGATGGGAAGATGCAAAAACGCGGGGATGTTTCGGGGCTCCAAGAGGAAAAGGACACCGCTCACCCCTAAAATTCCCAGGAGGAAAGTAAGGCCGGAAAAAATCGCCAGTTTGAAAATTTCTTCGCCGGAAAGCTCGAGGGCGGAGTAAAGGTGGAAGCGCGAGGAAGTCCCGAAGATGGATGAAGATCCAATATTGTTACTCAACGCATCGCTTACAAAAGCCGCGAAAACGACTTTGGAGTAAGGAACGGACCGGCGAATGGACTGAAACCCCAGGATTTCGTATCCGCCCAAAGTCCAATAATTGATGAACGTCAGAGCGACTGCAAAAAAAATCTGTCTCCAATGAAGTTCGGTAAGGGCGCTTAGAATTGCGGAGGGAGGATAATCTTTAAGCAGCCCATGCAGAACCCAGAGCGAACCCCCGAAGATAAAAAGCCCCCATAACGACCGGAGGTTCTGAAAGCGGTTCTTATCCATGGTTTTGAATCAGCATAGGTTATTTATATATAACGACTCAGGGGGAAAACCCTTCAGGAGGGCGGGGTTTAAGATCGGTTGGAAAATAAGACGAGGTCTTCTTCCTTTAAAATCGGATGAAGGGGTGCCTGGGTGAATGACGGTACGCGCGCATAATTTTCTTCGTCGGTCAGGACAAAAACCCGCCGCTCCCCTTCCAGAAAATCCTTGATGGGGGCATCGTCCCAAACGATATATTTGCTGGAAACCGGGAAAGGATCAAAGGGGGCGGAAAGAGGAACGCCCACCGTAATGACCCGTTCCTTTAAATAAAAAGGCAGGGAGGCCGTGTAACGGTCGAACATGAGTATGAGGTCGCCGGGTTTGCGCAACTCTTGGATTTTCTCGGCAAATTCCTTGGCATTTTTGTACCGAATGGAAGGAAGCGCGGCGAAGGCAAGCAGCCCAATCCCAACGAGCAGACCCACCTGAGATCTAAAAATCCATTCCGTTTTCTTTTTTAGAAGAATCCCGCCCATCCATAAACTTAAGCCGATCAAAAAAATTCCCGCGGCAATAAACGTGGGTAAAGGAATTCCGGCGACAAATTCGGGGCGAAAAGCCACAAAAATGAAGCCGGCAATTAATAGAAGCGCCGGACTCAAAGCAATGAGCCAGCTTAAAAGCATAAGGGAGCGCATGGGCACCGAGCGGCTCCCTTCAAACTGAGTCCAAAAGCGGGCAACCAAAAGAGAGATGGCGGGAAAAAGCGGCACGACGTAAGTGGCAAGCTTGGTCCGGAAAATTGAAAAAAGAATAAAAGGAATCAAAAACCAAAGCCAAAGAAAGTGAATTTTGTCCCGCTCCTCCGAATTCTGCCATTTTGTTTTAAAACTAGAAACGGCCGTTTCCCAAAGTGAAAGACTCCAGGGGAAAAAACCCAACGGAAAAACAATCAGAAAATAATAAAAGGGGTGAGCATGGCCCGCCCCTCCTTTCACGACCCGCCCGAGGAGCTGGTAGCGAAGAAAGTAGTCGAGAGCTTCGTGATTTTTCATCGACATCAAAACATACCAGCTAAGAGAAAGAGGAAGCATTAAGAAGAGGGCAAAAATCCAATGTTTTAGGGGAATGCCGAACCCTTTTTTTTTCCAAAAGGCAAAAACTGCTGCCGGCAGACCCACCACCATCCAAGCCACGGGGCCTTTGGTCAGCATTCCGAGGGCGAGTGAAAAAGCAAAAAGATAAAAATGAACCAATCGGTGACGGGTGCCGAAAAAAAGCCGCGCCGCAGAATTCAAGGCAAGAAAAATGAAAAAGGTCAGTGTCATGTCCGTAATGCAGAGGCGCGAGACGGCCAAATAAAAAATGGAGGTCAAAAGAATCCAGGCCGCATAAAGACCTGTTTTGAAATCAAACAAGAATTTTCCGAGAGAAAAAACGCCGGTTAAAATCAGAAGACTTAAAAATACGCTGGGAAGCCGGGCTGAAAATTCCGAGGGCCCCAACGCTTTAAAACTGGTTGCGACCAACCAACTTGAAAGAGGGGGTTTGTGCAGATGAGTGATGTAATTCATCCGCGGCGTGACCCAATCACCGGATTTCACCATGGTCTGGGCAATATCGGCATATCGTCCCTCATCCGGCTCAAAGAGCGGAATGCGTCCGAGATTCAAAAAAAGAAGCGTAACGGCCACGAAGTAAAAAAGTAAAATCAAAAACCCTTCACGGGATTTCAATGGAGTTGGCCCGCTTTATGGATCAGCCAAAGATTACGGAAATAAACCAAAAGTCCCACGCCTTGTCCGACAATAAATACCGGATCCCGGCGGTGAATTGCGTAAGCCAAGAGCATGCTTCCCCCCATGATGCTTAAATACCAAAATACATCCGGAATAACGCTCCGCCCTTTCTTCTCAGAGGCGATCCACTGCACGAGAAAGCGCGAAAAAAAGAAAATTTGGCCCGCAAATCCGGCAACAATCCACCATTTCGTAAAGGTCGTCATTCTGTCTCTTGTTTGGCCAAGGGATTTTTCTCTTTAAGCATCCGCTTTACCTTTATAAGATCGCGTAGCGGTCCGATGATCCGGTTCCGAAGACCGTATTTTGATTTTCCTCGCCGACGCGGCTCATGCCTCACCGGCGCCTGGGTGATTTTAAACCCTTCGGCTTCGGCAAGGGAAAGAAAAAACCGGTGCATTCCTTTTTCGGGTAAAAAAACCTTCAGCGTTTTCCGACGAAAAGCGCGCAGTGAGCAACCGGTGTCCTCAATGTGGTCTCCGGTAACGGAACGGCGGATGATATTGGCAATCCTCGAACTGACTCGCTTAAGCCAAGAGTCTTTGCGCTTCTGCCGCACGCCCGCTACGATGTCGGCCTCTCTTAAAAGATCCAGAAGCCGCGGGATTTCTTCGGGTGGGTTTTGTAAGTCTGAATCGAGGGTGACGATCGTCTCCCCTTTTGCCTCTTTTAACCCCGCAAAAAAAGCAGCCGTAAGTCCTTGATTTTCCGCTAACCGGACGATCCGAATCGGTTTTTCGCCGGAAAGAAGGCCTCGCAAGGTTTGGGCGCCCTCATCCGTCGACCCGTCATCCACGAAAATGATTTCCCAGGAATCTTTAAGCGTGCCCACCGTTTTCTCAAGGCGCGCATAGAGTTCCCTTAAATTTTCTTTTTCATTATAAAAAGGACAGACGATAGAAATCAAATCTTACGATGTTCCCGCCGAAGTTCCCTTTGCTCGTGACGAACCGGGCGAAGGTCCTGTCTGTATTCCCGGCGCCGATTTTTTAATCCCCGATGATCTTTCTTTAACTCTTTTCTTGCCTGATGCAAACTTTTGATGTCGTTTTGGAGTTCCTGACGGTCCGCTGCAGTATCCAGACCCGCTTTACGGTCCTCATGAATCTTGTTCAAATCTCCTTTTACTTCGGATCTTGTCTGGTGGAGCGCCGCTTGATCTTTTTTAAAATCTTCACGCTCTGCGCGTATTTTTTCGAGGTCTTGTTTTAATTCTTCTTTGTCTTTTTTAATTTCCTGGGTGTCTTCGTGGGAATCTCCCTTCTGTTCCGCTTCGGCAGCAGAGAGAGGAAACGCGGGTGAAATCAAAATGAGGCCTACAAGCACTGCAACTAATTTCAAATTTTTAAATTTCATGGGTAGCTTCCTTGCTGGGCTATTCATCCTACTCGTCCGCCTCCAGATTTCAAGCGATCAATAAAAAGCTAATGCGCGGGGTTATGCGGCCGCTTTTTTCAAAACTAAAATTTGATCTTCTTTGTAAGGAAGCCATCTCTGGAAAGGATAACGCGCCACTTGCCGGTAACCTTTGATGGGTCCTAAAGAAAGAGCATAATCGTTAGTCATATTTTTAACCCACCACCAGCTGTCTTCTGAACGAAATCTTTTAGTTAGAGGGTACGAATACCACGCATTAAATTCAAAACCTCCGTTGATCTGATCGGGTAAGAGTTTCTCCTTTATCAGCAGGTTGGTCCCCGCCTTCCATCGGGCACGATGCAGTGCAAGATAATCATGGACTCCGGCAACAGAAAAGGCAGCGAATGAAACGAACGTTAAAATCGCGGCAAAAATGAAAAGGCGAGAAGAGAAAAAAGAAAAAAAGAGTTGGGTTCCCGTCAAAATAATTATGGTTCCCAAAATCGTCAGTAATAAGTAATACCGGTCCAATCCATCAATTGGCAAAAGAGAAATGCCATAAATGATGAAAGCAAAAGAGGCGAACAAAAGGCAAAACTGCGTCTGATTTTTTTTGTCGAATGTCTTTAAAAAGGCCTGCGTTAAAAAACTAAAATACCAAATTAAAAAGGAGGCTGATGTTACGCTAATCAATGTAAGGAGAATCCGGACCACCCTTGGAATCCGATGCAGATATTGCCAGGAATTCCAGAGGATAATCGGACCAAAACCGTAAGCATCCAACAAATTCGGCGTAAGCGGCATGAGGCCTCTACCCCACGCGCGCGCCAATAAAAGCAACCAAACAATTGAAACCCACGTCACCATCCACCAAACCTTTTTTTGTTCCTGAGACGAGAGCGAACGCGTGATTTTTGGAAAAATTGCTATCAAGAGGGGTAGGAGGAAAATGCCCACATAAGGCCACAGGCACAAAAAATTCCAGGTGATTCTATTAAAATTAAATTTCATAAAACCCAAGGAGTAATTATTAATTATAAAGGAAACATGACAATTATAAGCAACGGGGAGCCTGCCTAAAATTTGGAGAGAAGTTTGGTAGATCAGAAGTAAAACGATGGCCAAGAATGCCGGCAAAAAAGCTTTCATTGTGTTGCGAATGCTTCTTTTCTCCCAAATAAGATAAGCTAATCCGTAGGAGAGCGGGATGATAACCGCGATTTGACGTGTTAAAACTGCGGCGGTGGCAAACCCCGTTCCCAGAAAAAAATCCCGCTTTGAGTCACTCCGTACAGAGCGTAGAAAAAAGAGAAATGAAGCGAGGCCCCAAACAGCAAAGGGGATATCGGTCATATATGAATTGGATAATTGAAAATAAAGCGGATTAAATGCAATAAGGAACGTTCCAAAAAATGCCCAACCCGATGAAACGCCGGCTTCTAAGAGAATAGCAAAAAGAAAAAAAAGACCCAACCCACCTAAAATTAAGGTTGAAATACGAAGTGCCGTGAAGGAAAAACCGAAAATTTTCGTGAATAAACCGCCCCACAACAAATGAGTCAGCATCGGAACCGCTACTTCGCCGGGGAATTGTAACTCTCCTTTTTCAAGGAATCGCTGGGTCGTGCGGCTGTAAGACCAATCATCGTTAAGCGGGAATTCGCCGTGCGGATGGGTGATCAAAATGGCGCCGATCCAGACCGCCAAGAGAGCAATGAAAAAGAGGGTTCTATCTTTCATTTTTTACAAAAAACGTATAGATTATAGCCTCCCCAATGCAAGCCGTCACCTTGATTATTCCCGTTTACAATGAAGCCAGTTCTCTTCCATCGTTCCTTGAAAATTTAAGACGCTTTCTTTTGGACAATCCTCATTTTTCTGAAACGATCTTCGTCGATGACGGTTCGAACGATGGAACCGCCGGGGTTCTTGACGGCCTGAGCGCGCATGAACGCATTACCGTTTTGAGGCATGCTTCAAATCAGGGCTATGGGGCAGCGCTCAAAACAGGGATTAATCAAGCAGCTAATGATCTTATCTGTATCATCGATCCCGACACCCAATATTGCTTGAATGATATTGGCTTGTTAACTTCGCATCTGCCAAATTATGAAATGATCGTGGGTGCGCGTATCGGCAAGGCATCCCAACATTTCCCCTCTCATCAACGAATCGCCAAAAGAACCGTTTGTTCCCTTTTGAGTCTCTTTTGTGGACAAAAAATCCTAGACATTAATTCTGGCCTAAGAATTTTTAGAAAAAGTCTGGCCGAGCATTATAGCTCCGTACTTTCCAACAGCTTTTCGTTTACGTCCGGAATCACGGTTGCCGCACTTCTTGAAAAAAAGAAAATACTTTATGTCCCTGTTTCTTACTCTCAAAGGATTGGAAAATCAAAGGTGAGGAGTTTGAGTTATTCTTATCATTTTGTGGTTGGTTTTTGCCGTGTACTTTTGCACAAATTAAATCAAAATGGGGAAAAATTTTAGTTTATGTGCGGAATTGCCGGAACTCTAAGTTTCAATCATGAAAAATTTGCTTGCTTGGATCTCTTGCGCGCTATGTCCGATCAGCTCATTCACCGCGGCCCGGACGAGGAAGGTTTTTACCGGGACCGGGGGGTGGGCTTAGCGCTCCGCCGTCTGAGCATCATCGACTTGGTCTCTGGCCAACAGCCCATGACGAATGAAGACGGCTCCCTTGTTGTCGTCTTTAACGGCGAAATTTATAACTACCGTGAGCTGCGTGATCGTCTGGCTCACAAACATACTTTTAAGACCGAGTGCGACACCGAGGTCCTCTTGCATCTTTACGAAGAAAAGGAGGCCGGAATGCTGGACGACCTTAACGGTATGTTTGCCTTCGCCCTTTGGGATAAGAAACGGGGGCTTTTATTTTGCGCCCGTGACCGCGCCGGCCAAAAACCTTTTTTTTACGCGTTTCATAACAATCACTTTGTCTTCGCCTCGGAACTAAAGGCGATTTTGAAATTTTCTACCGAACTAAAAACACTCGACCCAGCTTCTTTATCCAAATACTTTGCCTATGAATATATTCCCTCTCCTCACACGATCTTTAAGAAAATCAAAAAACTTCCTGCTGCCCACTTCCTTAAGGTAAGGGCCTCCGGAGAATTCGAGATCAAACCCTATTGGCACCTTCCGCTTAAGGGCGAAACTAATGGGCAAACCACGGACGAAACGAGCGAGCGTCTTCTTTTTCTTTTTCGGCAAGCGGTCCGAAGACAATTGGCGAGCGACGTCCCGCTGGGTGCTTTCTTAAGCGGCGGCGTCGACTCAAGCGCCGTCGTGGCAAGTTTTCGTCATCTGTATCCCAAACATCCGCTTTCGACCTTTTCCATCGGATTTGAGGAAAAGGCGTTTGACGAGTCCCCTCATGCCAAAAAAGTGGCGCAATATTTCAATACCAGTCACTTCGTTCGAAAAATTAATCCTTCAGAAGTAATCGGGGGCCTTCCCAAAATCATAGAAATGATGGATGAACCTTTCTCCGACTCCTCCATCATTCCCACCTATTTTCTTTCTCATTTTGCACGCCAGCGGGTCAAGGTGGCGCTTGGCGGAGACGGAGGCGACGAACTTTTCGCGGGCTACCCCACCTTTCTCGGCCATTCCTGGCTTTCGCGACTTGATCGTCCTTCTCTGGGTTGGTTGAAAAGTCTTTTTACCGCTATGGTTTCCCGATTGCCCGTTTCTTTTTCAAATTACGGTCCTGAGTTTCTTCTAAAACAATTTGTTCGCGGATTCGGCCATGAAACGGAAATCGCAAATCAAATCTGGCTCGGCCCTTTTCCTCCTTTTGAACAACAACGCCTTTTCCGCAACCCCGAAAATTTCTTGCTCGATACAGAAAATGTTTTCGAAAATATTTTCAGTTTTATAAGGAAGGGTTCTGAAACGAACCGGACGAATCGGTTACTAAGTTACTATTTTCATTTCTATTTTGCTGAGGATATTTTGGCGAAAGTCGATCGAGCGAGCATGGCACATTCGCTGGAAGTCCGGAGTCCCTTCCTTGACAAAGATTTTATGGAATATGCTGCGTCGCTCAGTCCACAATTGAAGCTGAAAGGTTTCTGCACAAAATTTATTTTCAAGAAGGCGATGAAAAACATATTACCGGAAGTTATTATCCGTCGGCGAAAGCAAGGTTTCTGCATGCCCCTCGGTCATTGGTTTCGAAGAGAGCTCAAAGATCCGTTGATGGATGCTCTCAGCGTCAATCGAATAAAATCTAGCGGTTTGTTCAACGTTGGTTTTGTCCAACGCCTGATGGAGACACACCTTTCAGGTCAAAAAAACAATTGGAAGCAGCTTTGGTCACTTTTTGTTTTCCAGAGCTGGTGCGATCGGCACATGTCAAATTGAATCGCTCGGTGGAAATAGGGCTTCACATTAGGCGGAGGCAAGGCGTCATTTTGAAGGCTACGTGTAATTGACCGATGAAGATCTTAGGTTATACTCCCGAATTAAGCGTCCTCATCCCATGCTACAACGAGAAGAGCACGATTCTTGAAGTAATTCGCAGAGTAAAAGAGGTGCCAATTGAGAAGGAAATCATTGTGGTATCTGACGGTTGTACTGATGGAACCCGGCAGCTTTTAAAACAAGCGGCGCATAACTTCGGTGGTTTTCGGGCTGTTTATCACAAACGCAACTTGGGGAAAGGGTGTGCGATCCGCAGTGCATTAAAAAAAGCGAGGGGACGTTTCGTGATTATTCAGGATGCCGATCTTGAATTGGATCCCTATGACTATCCTGAACTTTTACGCCCTGTCCGCGGGGGCAAGGCAACCGTTGTATTTGGTTCGCGATTCAAAGTGAATTCAGCATCGATTTCCCCCATGAGTAGATTAGGCAATTTTGTAGTAACTACTTTAGCAAATCTTCTCTATGGTATGAAGATTTCCGACGAGGCTTGTTGTTACAAGGTGATGCCTACAGAATTAATGCGCTCACTTAACCTACATAGTAGTCACTTTGACTTTTGTCCGGAGGTGACAGCAAAGTTGCGTAAGCGCGGTTACAAAATCTGTGAGGTGCCCGTACAATTTAATCCTCGTACTGTTAGCCAAGGTAAGAAGATCGGCTGGAAAGACGGATTCGAAGCCGTTTGGACACTTATCAAATACCGATTCATTGACGATTGAAATAGATTGCCCAAAAATAGTTTCAGAGAAATTCCTCCGGGTTTCATCTTTACGCACAATTGAATACAGTCTAAGGTGAACGGCATACGATATCGGACGGAAAGCTAACGATTTTATAGACTTTGTAGTTTTCGCTGGAATAACTCTCCTTAAAATTCGCTCGATATTTCCTAATAAACTTCATCGAAAAATCTCCATAAAAACTAAAATCAAATGGACTTATAATGAGGTGAGTTGCTCCAATTTCCCTAAAAAAACACCAAAGCCCTTGTTCCCCTTGATGCGGATGGTAACCCGCCGCCTTTCTTTCTGTAAAAAAGGACAACGTCCTGGGTTTCAAGAAAAGGAAGATGGCATCGCCTTCGGTTTCCCTGCGGACATAGGCAAAAAGCCTTCCCGATTCTTCGCTGGTTACCATCACATCGTTAAAATGACGGAAGCCCAATTTGGTAAAACGATTAAAATAAGAAACTAATATTGAAAGCGATAGAATGATGAAACTGATGGTTCTCCATCTTTTTCCGGCATAGCCACTTATTCTTTCCGCGCCTACAAAAAAATAAAATATATAGAGAGGAATGATCGGGATCCAGTAACGGATTCCCGCATCGGTCGGCCATAGGACTAAGAAAGCCCCGTACAGTAGAGGAAATATCTCCGTCATCGTTAAGGATCGTTTGGCTCTCGAAATCCATCCAAAAAAAACCAATGTGTTTACTGCTATAGACAAGGTTTGAAAAAATTTATAACGATGACCATCTTTCCAAAAATCCGAAAGTATTTCTATATGCAACGCAATCAGGTGGGGAATTTTTCGGAAAGAAGGCATTGTGTAACCCGCAATATAGCCTGCGTCATGATGCACCAATAAACTTTGAAGCGTGGCCGCTGACAAGAATACGAGTCCTGTCAGAATTACAAATCGTGTCGGTTTCCCCCACCTAAGGAAATCTGCAATTACGAAAGATAAAAAAAGGAAAATCCCTAAACTCCTCGTTCCGTATGCAAGGTAAAGACAAATGCCCACCAGAATGGCGCGGGGTACAATCCTATTCCTGGGGGGATAGGAATCATGGTGGATTTTCTTGATGAGGTTGAGATTGAGGAAAACAAAAAATAGGAAGGGAATATCAGAAAGAATATAATCCGTGAATTCCCAAAAATAAGGATTCAGCCCCAGAACAGCGATCATCACCGCAAGATAGCGGGCAGGAATTTCGTTTTTGAAGTAGCGGTAAATCAAAAAGAGAGAGGCCAAAAAGAAAGCGACCATCTCCATTTTCATCATCCAAAAATTTAATCCAAAAAATTTGTAGAGCGGTGCTAATAAGAACGGAAAAAGGGGAGGGCATGTTCCCGAGGGCGGTCCCAAATACGGATAGGGGTAAAAAGGATTATGAATATAACCCACGTCTTTATAACTCTTTCCCAAAACAATGTTTTTTGCGTGGTGAAGATAGAGAAAGGTATCATCTGCCCAAAGATAGCCCCGGCGGAAGGTCAAAATATAAAAACACCCGATGGCCAGAATGATTCCAGCAATCAGCCAATCATTTTTTGCTTTTATTTGATTCACTAGCGGCTTGGGAGAGAACTCGTTTTCTCTTGAACCCGATGGATTTGCTCGAGAAGAAATGGGTGGAGAGCCCGGGTCATGATTTCATGGCCTTTCTCATTGGGGTGGGCATCCAACTCGTGGACCAACATCTGTTCGGTTTTGACTCCTTTAAAAAAAGGATAAAGATCGATTGATGGGATCCCGTTTCGGTCCAATAATTCTTTCATCGCCCGGTGATATTCAAGGAAAGGATAATTCTTCTCAAGCCCCGACATCAAAGGGCAAATCGCAACCACAAATAAAATACCGCGTTCCTTAGATATTTGATTCATCTCAAGGATCAATTCTTTCGTTTTAGACCAAGCGGGTTCGTTACGTTCGGTGGGCATGTCCTGATACCAGCGGGTCGATACCTGGGAGGCGTGAAGACGATTCATCCGGTAGCGGATCACGTCCAGAAACCGTGAGCGCGCAATTAACCGATCCCATTGGTTCAAAAACTTTAAAAAGGGTGATGTCTCTGCTAATTCGATATGAAAATAACGTTTGAGCTTCTTGGTTACTTTATTTTTTAGACTTTTTTTGGGCGTCTTCTCCACTCGCACCACGGAAAGATCGTTGATGATGTCATTCTGTCGCGCCTGCATCTCGGGAATAAGGTGGGCGTCGTTTAAATTGTAGGTATAGAGAACAATGTCCGGCTGCCACTGGCTCGCCTTGCGTTTAAAGCGGTCGTAAATCTGCCAAATGTCCTGGCCCCGGTGGCCGTCATTGATGATTTCAATGTGCTCCTCGGGATTTTTTTCTTTAAAAATCCGGGTGAGACGGCTTGCAAAGGTGTCTTCTTCACGCACTCCCGCTCCCTCGGTGAATGAGTCTCCGATCAGAATAATGCGCAGTGTGTGGGCAGGTTTTGTGACTGAGAATTCGGGGGTCCGGTCATGCTCGCTATTGCGTTTGATCAAAATGGCGTAGGGCGATTTTTTGAGGGCATCCCGTGAAACTCCGGAGGCGACCAACCGCTTGAAGTAAAGTCCTCCACGGGTCGTTCTCAAATCGACATCGAAATAATTTCGCGGATTCGTCGGGAAAGCGTCAAAGTAATAGCGTTCGTTCACTTTGAGCGGAAGTTTCGGCGGTGGCGTTCCTTTAATTCCCGCAACGCGCACCACAATTTCGCAAATTGAAAACCCGATGATCAACCCCAACAGCAAAAGAAAGAACCTCGCGCCCCAAAGTTTTAGTTTCACGACTACTCCCGGATGACGCTTCTCATTTTGCTAGAGGCGGGTTTTTCGATTTTTGGTACAAATTCAATCTCGAAAATAATGTTGGGCCCTAAGTACTTCCGGGAGTTTTCAATAATCCGTTTACGCACCAATTCTTTATCTTCAAATTTTCCGGCGACCTGCAACTTAAAATCGCGGCTTGCGGTTTGATAAAAACAAAATTCACGGATCGGGTTCTCTCCATAAGGAAAGGCATATTCAATAACAGAAGCAAGAACGGTTACGTGAAAACGCCGGCCGTTCGGCAGTTCGATCACTTCATCGAGTCGAGCAACGCTGAGGTCGACTGCCGGCAGTCCCCTTCCGCAGGAGCAGGGACGCTCGACGGGAGAGGCCACGTCTCCGATCCGATACCTCAAAAGCGGCATGCCGTAATTTTCCAAGTTGGTCGCGATAACGGTTTTTACATCGGAGGCGGGATCTTCGGGGATAAACTCTATCAAAACTCCGTCCGCCATCAAGTGCATGGCCCCTTGGGGGCATTCGAATCCCAAGAGCCCCACTTCATTCGCCCCGTAAACATTGCCTACCGGAGCACCGAAAATTTCCTGCAGTTTTTTTCTCTGGTAAGGAAGCATCATTTCGGCCGTACTCAAAACAAACCGGACGCCCAGCGCCCGTCCGTCTTTTCCGGTCTTTTGAATAAAATCGGCAAAGGCCGTCAGCGCGGAGCGATAACCGACTAAAAAAACAGGCTGGAGACGCTGGACTTCTCCGTAAAATTTTTCCAGTTTTTCTTCGGACAAATCTCTAATGGGCAGTCCGATTTCATGTCTGAGAAAAGTTTGTCTCAAATAATTTTTCAACCGGCTCAAAGGTTTGGTGCGCGGAGGGATATCCCAGAGCTTTGCGCTTGAGTCTCCCGTGTCGATTCCAAACCAACGGTGGCCCCGAAGCTTCATCGCGAGATTGGTCACATAAGCGGCCTTATCCCAGAAGAAATCGACCCGCTCCCCCTGAGTGCCGGAAGTCCGCTTGCGGATGAGTTTGCGGACCTTGTCGCGGGCCATCAAATGGGTCATTTCGTCGTGAGCGGTCTGACGGGATAAAATCGGAATTTTTTTCCAATCTTCCCAAGTTTGGATGGAATGCGGAGGAAGGCCCCGTTCGTCTAAAAGTTTTTTATAATAAGGGATGTTTTGATAGGCGTGGGCTAAGAGTTCTTTGGCTTTTTGCCACTGCCACTCGCGAATTTGCTCGCCTGCCCACCATTGACTGGCTTCCAGGGCTCGGAGTTTTTCATGGACCGGAAGCCCCGAAAATTTTTCATGAAGAGGAGTGAAGACGTTTCGTATCAGCCACGATCTCATACTTCGTGAAAATTAGCGCCTTCGGCCGAAGCGGCCTCTTCGCGGCGCAAAAATCCGCCGGGTCGGGCTGAATTTAGAGAAAGGTCGCGGCGCAGGAAAACTTTCTTTCGGCAATTCCGGATGCTCAGAGATCGGAAGCATAACTCGTGTCAGACGCTCAATGGCGCGTACCTCTTTTTCTTGATCCGGCGTGGCAAATGAAATTGCATGCCCCGGAGCGCCCGCGCGGCCGGTACGTCCAATGCGGTGGACATAATTTTCGGAATCTTCCGGCAGATCGTAATTGACGACAAGTTCGATCCCCTTCACATCAATCCCCCGCGAAGCAATGTCTGTTGCCACGAGGATCCGGTATTTTCCATTCCGAAAACCTTCCAGCGCTTCGCGCCGCTGGCCCAGCGTACGATCGGAATGAATTTCCGCGACCCGGTACCCCATATCTTGAATCATACGAGTAATTTTTCGAGCGCCGATTTTTGTCCGTATAAAAATAAGAGTGGGGCCTTGATACTTAGCCAGAATTTTCTCAAGGAGCCGGCGCTTGGATTCCCTACTGACCACAAAAAGTTCATGGGTTACCTTTTCAGGCGCCGTCCCGGATTTGGCGATTTCCACCTGAACCGGCAATTTCATATAAGAAGTCGCCAAGTGCGTGATGGCTGTCGGCATGGTCGCGGAAAAAAGCAGGGTTTGACGGTCCTTGGGCACGGAGCGAAGAATTTTTTGGATCTGCGGGGCAAACCCCATGTCCAGCATCCGGTCCGCTTCGTCCAACACCAGGACGTGAACATCATTCAACTGAAGTGTGCGCTGTTCCAGGTGATCGATCAGTCGCCCTGGGGTAGCAATCACAACAGCGGGGTGGCGCCGCAAATCCTGGATTTGGAAATGCATGGAGGCTCCGCCGATCAGCACCGTCATTTTGATTTTGGGGGCAACTTTCATCAAATCCTGGTGCACTTGCGCAGCAAGTTCGCGTGTCGGTACCAGCACCAAACCCTTCCCCCCCGTTTGGGCAAGCCGTTGAATCATTGGAATCCCAAAGGCCAGAGTTTTGCCCGTGCCTGTTTGGGCAATGCCAATCAAATCCTTGCCGTCCAGAGCGATCGGGATGGCTTTTTGCTGAATAGGTGTGGGGGTATGAAATTTAAGATGACGGAGTGCTTCCAAAAATTGCGGGGCAATCCCGAGACCGTAAAACCCTGATCCGGGAGGGGTGGCTGCTTGAGTCATAAGGGATGATATTAACTTAAATGAGGCCCTAGGAACGAAAAATTATTTTCTGCACAAACCGCCCGCTGCGATAAGTTGGGGACACGTCAAATGAAAAGCCGTTTGAGAATCTTCTCGATGGGAAGCCCCACGGCGTTTGAGAAGGACCCTTTAACCCTATCAACGAGCCCCCGCCGGCGGGCTTGGAGGGAATAAGCACCTGCTTTGTCCAGCGGATTGACTTTCTTGAAATAGTTTTGAATGCCTTTGCGGGAAAGCGTCTTGAGGTGCACTTCGGTTTTATCAAAAAATACGGCCCGCTTTACAATCCGACCCCCGCGAATTTTAAAAATTGCGACGCCCGTGTAAACGAATTGCCGCCGGCCCTGCAGACTTTCCAACATAAGGAGGGCCTTCCTCTGGTTTCCGGGTTTGCCGAAAATTTTTCCGCGAAGCGAAACCACGGTGTCGGCCGCAAGAAGGGTTCCGTTTTTTATTTGTCTCACACAAGATTCGGCCTTCTTCACCGCGTGGATTTGAACGATTTTGGAGGGCGGTGCCTTCAACTTCCGATTTTCTTCATAATCCGGCTTCAGAACGCGGAAGGAAATCCCTGCTTTTTTAAGGAGAGCTTTTCTTCGCGGAGAAGTGGAGGCGAGGTAAATCATGAAATCAGGTTTTCTGCCGCGCTTCGGCCCGCCACGGCACCCGTACTCCAGGCCCACTGAAAATTGAACCCGCCGATCCGGCCGTCCACATCCAGAATTTCACCCGCAAAATAAAGTCCTTTCATACGTTTCGATTCCATCGTCGAAACTTTGACTTCTTTAAGGTCTACCCCTCCCGCCGTCACTTCCGCTTTTTTATAACCATAAACGCCCGTGATTGCCAGCGGATGATGGAGCAGTAAACGAATGAGCCGCTTTCTGTTTTCGCTCGAGAATTGACTAATCGGCTCGTTTCCACTGATCCCGATTTTTTTAAGAAAGGTTTCCACAAACCGGGCCGGCAATGAAAATTCTTCCACCAAAATATTTTTGATGAGCTTGTTCAGATTTTTTTTCTGGCCGCCTTGAAATGCCTCTTTAAGTGATGCTTCGTGATCCCGAGGAAGAAAGCTCGCTACGATTTGAGGATGATCCTCTCCGTCCGCGGTGGCGAAGTGCCGGCTGATATCAAGCGCTGCAGGCCCGCTAAAACCAAAATGGGTAAATAAAAGAGGTCCTTTATAATCACATTCCTTTCTTCCGTTCTTAAAAAATGAAAGTTTTGCTTCCAGCGAAATACCGCTTAAAGCTTGCCAATCGCGGTCAGAGGTAAGAAGCGGCGTCAGCGCGGGAAACGTGTTGACGATCGTGTGGCCAAAATTTTTCGCGACCCCAAAACCGGTGCCGTCACTTCCCGTCGTGGGGTAAGAAAGCCCCCCGGAAGTCAAAATGACTTTCCGCGCTAAAACTTGATAAGCGCCATCCGCATTTTTGAGACGGAACAAATCTCCGGTTTTAGTGATTTCCGTAATTCGAATCCCTGTTTTTAATAGAACCCCTACTCTCGCCGCTTCTTTCATGAGCGCATCTAAAACGGTTTGCGCGGAATGAGTGGCGGGAAAATATTTTCCCGTGGATTCAAGAACAAGGTCCACTCCGATTTGTTTAAAAAACTGGGCGGTTGCCTGAGGCGTGAAGGCTTCGAGGATATGTTTTACAAAATAGCGGGGTCCGCCTTGAAAGTCGGAAGGTTTTACCTCTTTATTAGTCACATTACAACGCGTTCCGCCCGACATGAGAATCTTCGCGCCGATTTTTTGACGGGTATCGAGAAGAAGAATGCTAAGGGCGGAGCGTTTTGCTTGATTGATTCTCCCCGCCCAAATCGCACTCATCAGCCCTGCCGCACCCGCCCCCACAATCGCAATATCAACCAGGTCCTCTCCCTTGGCAGAAATAACCGAGTTTTTCATGGGGTGGGTTACAGAAATCTCTTTAGGACTTCTAATGCCCCCTGATCCCAAGCGGTTCGATGTGTAATGCCGGTCGCCGAAAGTTCATTACAATGTGTTCCGTACCAATCGTAAGATTTGATTAAGGCCTGCGCATTGCTATATTTCGGAGCCCAGCCAAATATCCGAGAAATCTTTTCGATAGAGACGTACGAATCTTTATCTGCCGTCTTATAAACCCAGGGATAGAGGGGTGAAATCTTTAGTTGATCGAGCAATGCAAGGAAAAGTTTTACGGGTAAAGCGGGGGTTGGGAAAACGCGGGCTCCCGTTCCGGCAAACTGACACAAAGAAGTAAGATCTTCTGAGACGGTGCCAAATTCTCTTGCGCCAACGTTAAAAATTGAATTGGCTTTCTCAGGGGGCGCCAAAAGGAGCAATTGGATGGCACCCACTAAATCCTCTACTTCTAATAATTGATACCGGTTTCGCCCCTTTCCGATAATGGGAATCCTTTTCCCGTTTTTGATCCAGTCATATAAAATTTGGAAAACGCCAAGCCTCCCCGTTCCGATAAATGTCTTGGGACGAACGACCGAAATGCACATTCCCTTTTTTTGATATTCCTGGCAAACTTTTTCAGCCTCAATTTTACTCTGACCATAAGCACCCACTCCCTGCAAGGGGTCATTCTCCTCAATGGGATGTTTCTTCGGGATTCCATAAACTGCGGTCGAAGAAATATGGATTATTTTTTCTATACGGTGAGACCGCGCCGCCTCGAGTGTATTCCGGGTGCCCTTGATATTCGTATCAAATATTTCTTTCTCTCGGTAGAGGGGCAGGGCGCCGGCTGCATGAATCAAAAAATCCGTCCCCTTCAACGCTTCTTCCAAACGGTCCTTTTCTCTAACATCCACCTTCAAATAGGTTGTATTGGAAGGGTATTCGTCCGGCTCAAAAGGAGCGATGTCTAACAAAAGGATTTCCTCATACTGATTCGAAAGAATCTTACAGAGATGACAGCCCAAGAATCCGGCGCCGCCTGTTATCGCCAGTCGCGTCATTTAGATTCCAAAATAGACAACACCCACACAAGAGATAACCCAAAGAGCGAGGTTCAACTGGGACAACCGATCGGAAAACAAAATCCTTGTAGGGTCCCCGTCCGCGGAAAATCGGTGGATTAAATAGAGATACCGGAAGATGCCATAGTAAACAAAGGGGACGGTAAATAAAAGGTGGTTTGTCCCGAACTCTCTGATCGTCCTCGCATCCATGGCGTAAAGCGGATATGCAACGATCATGGAAATGGTCGTTGCAGTGATCATTTGATCAATAAAACGCACGTTATATTTTGCTAAGGTTCCGCGATGAGAAGCCGTGGGCCGCCGAATCGATACCGAATCCTGGCGTCTCTTATTAAAACCGAGAAACAAAGCGACTAGCCCCGTCATTAAGATAATCCAATGGGAAAAATCCACCGAGGCCACAACACAACCTGCGATGACGCGCAAGATGAAAAAGAACGCTAAACAAAAAACATCGAGGATGACCCAATTCTTTATGAATTTTGAATAAACGAGATTAAGAAAGAAATAGGTAACCACAATCCAACCGAATTGCGAGTTCAAAATAAAGGAAAAAAACACAGAAAATAAAATCAGTGCGGTAGAAACGCCTACCGCCGATCTTCTACGGACCTTTCCCGAAGCAATGGGTCTCAAAGATTTTGTGGGGTGAGACCGGTCATACTCGACGTCGATCAGATCATTGATTAAGTAAACGGCGCTGGCAGCGACGGAAAATAAGATAAAGGCCAAAAAAACATTCAGATTTTCCGGAAACTCGAATAATTTTCTTCCGAAGATCAGAGGCAAAAATAGGAATAGATTTTTGACCCACTGCTTGGGCCTTAATGCGAAAATGATGAACTTTAATTTTTTTGGGAAGAAACTAACCATGTTGGAACCTGTTAAATCTAGGTTAAGCTAAGCCGGTGGGCTTTGCGACCGCCGCGGGTCGTTTGAGCGATTTCTTTTTTCGAACTGAGAAGTTGAGAAGCTAAGCCCACTGTCCGGTCTGCAAGGGCTCTTGCCCCCTCTCTCAATTCTTCACTTTTCATGACATAATCCACATTGTGTTCCATATCTTCCGCCGACCAACCGCGGGAATGGGCGATAAAAGGAAATTGGGGGAAATAAAAACCCAGTTCTGAAAAAAAAGTTAAGAGTTGGCCGGCGACCGCTTGAATATTGTCCTGTCCGCCTGTGATAATGAAAGAGGCAGCCTTGTTACGGATCAGAACCCGGTTTTCAAGAGTGATTTGATTTTGAACGCAATTTAAACGCTCAGCCATCTTGAAATAAAGAGAGCTTGCAGCGCCCCACCGAATGGGTGTTGCAAGCATAACGACGTCTCCCCAATGGACCAGGGCTTCGTAAACTTCCGTCATTTCATCCGTTTTATCCATTTGCGTAATCGAACAAGGCCAGGTGCAGGCCCGGGCGCTTTTGGAATAATAACCTTCACAGTTTCGGAATTTTAATTCGTCAAGCTTGATGAGTTTTGTTTCGCATTTAAGTTTTGATGCCGCGTGATCCAACGCCACTTGAAGAAGGGTTTCCGAGGTGGAGGGACGCGGGTTTTTCTGATTCATCACCGTTGTAGAAATACCGACCACACGAATGGGGCCTTCTTTTCTTTTAATGGGCCGGGCTACGGGGTTCAGCGGATGTTTGGCTTTATTTCCTTTGGTGATGGGTTCGGTACGGACCCATAAATGATTCCCCTCAATTTTAAATTCATATTGAGGGACTGCGTCTTCGTAACCCGGTTCCCCCTTGCCCGTGATCCGGTGGTAGGTCCACTGATGCCAGGGGCAAACAATATAATCCCCTTTAAGCCGGCCCTGACCCAACGGGCCTCCGACGTGAACACAGGTGCCGGACACCACGCCAAACTTTCCATCCTTATAGGAAACGGCTACTTTTTTCTTTCCGACAAATGCTTCCGTGAGGGATTCTTTCTTGAAATTTTCAATCCCCCCCAAATCTTCCCATTCCTTTGAATTCATTGCTGGATTCTACTCCCGCAACGCCTCTCATTCAATGGCCCCTCGTAATGGACGATTTTCGCTATGGGTTGTTCTCCGAGGAATCAGTGAGTTTTATAAGCGGACATTCTTTAGCCGTAAAGAGTTTCCAATAACGGACACCGAACTCAATGACATTGCGGCGCTTGCGATAACGGGGCTAAGAAGGATTCCAAAAAAGGGGTAAAGAAAGCCGGCCGCAATAGGCACTCCTAAGATGTTATAGATAAAAGCAAAGAAGAGATTTTGGCGAATATTGCGCATCGTGGCCCGGCTTAGTTTTCTCGCTTTAGCAATTCCTCGCAAATCGCCTTTAACAAGAACAATTCCTGCGCTCTGCATGGCCACATCGGTTCCGCTCCCCATCGCAATTCCGATATGCGCTCTTGCTAAAGCAGGAGCATCATTGATTCCGTCGCCAGCCATGGCAACTTTTCGTCCCTGTTCTTGAAGTCTTCTGACGTGCTTTTCTTTATCTTCAGGTAAAACTTCCGCTTGAATCTCATCAATGCCTACTTTTTTGCCGACGGCTTGCGCGGTTTGGCGATTATCCCCTGTGAGCATCACGATTTTAATGCCCTCGGAATGAAGCAAACGGATGGCTTCAAACGTGGATTCCTTGATGGGATCGGCAACACTAACAAATCCGGCTGCCTTGCCTTCTACAGCGATGAACATAATGCCTTGAGCTTCAGCGCGCAGTTGATTCGCCTTTTCCGAGAAATTGGAAACGTTGATCCCTTTTTCTTCCATGATCTTCGAGCTGCCAATCAAAACCTGTTTGCCATCGACAAGACCGGTGATCCCTTTTCCTTTTTCATATTTGAAATCCTTCACTTCTTTTAAAACTAACTTCCTTTCTTTTGCCGCATGGACAACGGCTTCTGCAAGCGGGTGCTCGCTTTGCCTCTCAAGACTGGCCGCCAGGTTCAAAACTTCTTCTTCAGGAAATCCTGAAGTAACCATAGAAATCAGTTTTGGTTTTCCTTCTGTAAGCGTTCCGGTTTTATCCACAATGAGCGTGTCAATTTTTTCAAAAGTTTCGAGCGCCTCGGCGTTTTTGATAAGCACTCCGGCAGTAGCACCGCGTCCCGTTCCAACCATAATCGACATCGGCGTTGCCAGTCCGAGGGCGCAAGGACAGGCAATGATGAGGACTGCGATGGCGTTCACAAGCGCATGGGCGAGTTTGGGTTCCGGCCCAACCCACGCCCAAATAACGAAGGTGGTTACCGCAATGAGAATCACCGCAGGGACAAAGTAGGCCGAGACTAAATCCGCAAGCCGCTGAATCGGCGCGCGGCTTCTTTGAGCTTCACTCACCATTTTGACAATTTGAGCCAGCAGCGTATCTTTTCCGATTCTTTCGGCCTTCATGATAAAACTTCCGGTTCCATTCACCGTGGCCCCCGTTACTTTAGAGCCCGCTTCCTTTTCAACGGGGATAGATTCACCCGTAATCATGGATTCATCAACTGAACTTGTGCCTTCGACTACCATTCCATCAACCGGTATTTTTTCCCCTGGCCGCACGCGGAGTTTGTCTCCGACCTGCACCTGTCCAAGCGGAACATCCTCCTCATTTCCGTTGTCGCGCACAACGCGCGCCGTCGTGGGACGAAGGCCGAGCAACGCGTTGATGGCAGAGCTGGTTTGGCTCCGGGCTTTTAATTCCAGCACTTGTCCGAGCAGCACAAGCGTCACAATAATCGCAGCCACTTCAAAATAAACGCCGACCCTTCCATCTTCAGACCGAAATGAGTCAGGAAAAATTTGAGGGAAGAGGACTGCTGCAACGCTGAAAACATAGGCCGCACCGGTCCCCATTGCAATCAGCGTGAACATATTGGGACTTCGGTAAATGATAGATTGCCCCGCACGTTGAAAGAAAGGCCAGCCGCCCCAAAGAATAACGGGCGTTGCCAAAAAAAATTGCGCCCAGCGTAACCACGAGGAATGAGAGATAGCTTTGAAAGCGGGAAACATTTCTCCCATAGCGGTTAAGGCAAGCGGAATTGTGAAGAAAAGGCAAATCCAAAACCGGTGCGACATACCCTCAAGCTCTGAATTTTTTTCTTCTGCCGCTTCCGGTTCCTTTGGTTCAAGCGCCATCCCGCACTTAGGACAATTGCCCGGAGAATTGCTGACAATTTCAGGGTGCATGGGGCAGGTATAAATCGCCCCTTGGTTGGGTTTTTCAGTCAAAACCCCAGTCTCCTTATCGTGATCGCAGCAATGCCCGTGTTCCATAAAATTTCTTAATGAGAATGTTTTGAATCCTCTTCCTTGTGGTGCCCATGCCCGCCAAAAATATGCATGAGGGGGCACAGAAGCAAAAGGAGATAAGGCACGTATTGCATCGCATGGGCTTGATGGACCCACAGGAAATATCCGACGCCTGCGGCGCCGATGCCATATCCAAGCCAGAGCAATATTTTAAATGGGCAGTTTTTGTTGTTCATTTCCAGGCCTCCTTATCAGGTTTTCATGAATAGAAAAGGCGTTGCAACATTATCACGCTGCAACGCCTTTCCTTCAAGTGCTCCTCGTATTGGACGGCTTTCAGCTTAATCCAAAGTTCCCATGGCAAGGATTTCATAAGCCCGGCAAACATAGGATTGGTTATGGTTTTCGACGGATTTAAATTTTAAATACTTGGCTTTTCGGACTGTTTCTTCCCAAAATTCTTTGACTTCTGGAAATGGTACCGTTTGTTTTGTCTCTTCGCAGCTGGCTACTATCTGAAAACGGGAGCATTAGAATGGAAAAGCCGTGATGGATCCCGTAACGCGCTATTTTTTGGGAAGGCCCAAGTCTTTCGGAGGCTTAGGCCGGCGAGTTCCGGGGGGATAACTTTCCTCCTGAGTCACGGTCTTCGCCTTTTCGTAAACCTTTTCAACAGGGACGTGATTTCCGTCGTGACCGACGGGAAGCGGACAGCGACCGGTGACTTGGAACTCGTTTTCAATGTCTTTTTCCCATACCACAATGACCGCCGGATCCCGACCGGGAAGTGCAAAATCTCTGCCGCCTTGGGGCCGCCATTCCGTCTCGACCGTGCGCAGCAATTTCTTTTCGAAAAACCCGCAGGGGCCCTGCGGAGGGCCCACTGGCTGTTCCACTTGGACCACTCCTACAGCAGGCGGAGGATTCACCACGGGCGGTTGGAGTAGCAGAGGTTTTTGAATCTGCGTTTTCCTCCGCTTTTTCTCGGCGGCTTCTCTCTCAAGGGCTACCTTTTGCAGTTCGGCCTCCTTCTGTTTGACCGCCTCGAGCTTGTCCAGAAAATCTTTTTCCAGCTCATCGCGGGGTTCAAACTTTTTCCTTTCTTTTTTTTCGTGAGGACCCACAATCACACCGCCTTCGACTTCGATCTCAGGCCCTCCGCCTCTCTGCTCAAGTGCTTTCTTGGCCTTTTCGAACTCTTCCATAGCCTTCTTGTATTCTTCCTCAAGCTCCTTTTCCCTCTTTTTCAACGCTTCCAATTCATCTTCTTCACTCGCGCTAATCTTTTCCGTCCCCTCGGAGTAAACCTTGGCCTTTGCGCCTGTGAGTTGAATCGCGTCCCAAATGTCGTCGATGCCAGGATTGAGCCTCTCTTTCTTTTCAGGTGTCGTTTCACCCGCTTGCTCGTAAACTTTTTTCGCGAGATCTTCCTTGGCGACTGGATTCCCTTTCAGGGTGGAGACAAAAAGCCAAGTCGTCCATTGAATGATTGTGTCCCTTTCTTTCTCGGGATGCTTGGAATAAGGCGTCTTGTAAGCGCCCTGCTGTTGGAGATCCTGGGTGGTCCTGATAACGGCCTGCGTTCCCCCAAGCTGCGTCTTCCAATTCTGATCGAGCGTCTCTGGATCAAGGAGCGCCAACTCGTCTCTATCCTCCGGACCCGCCGGCCGGACCCGCGCATCCAAACAGACTCCAGTCAGGGGAATGGCTTTTGTCTCCTTCGGCCCCAGCGTGGTCTCGACCGTTTCTGTGAGCGCATAGTTTTGGACTTTGCCTGTCTTTGAAGCCAAAATGGTCGGAGAAATTCGAATGAAAAAGGATTCGTCCGAATGATTGACGAGCGTCAGGGTAGCGACATGACCGATGGTTTCTTTGGTCCCAACGATCGAAAGGCTGACTTTGTCCGGATCAAGTTGGGTCGGGAAAGCGAAGGCCAGTTGTTGCAACTCCTCTTTCAGCTTTTTGATTCTCTCCTTGAGCTTCTTTTTGACAGAAGATTCCGGCAGGCCCTCTACCGCCTTTTCCGCGGGTTCAATCAGAGGCGGGACTTGGGCCTTGGCCGCCTCCCGATCTTGTTTCGCCGTCTCGTAGGCTTGGAGGGCCGCTTCAAAAGCCTTCTTGCTTTCTTGGGCTTTTTTCTCGGCTCCCTTGGCAATGTTTTCCGCCTTCTCCGCCGCCTTGATATCTTCCTGTTTCCCAGTTTGATTTGCCTTTTCTCTG
>OBEQ010472892.1_pt1 | contig 40676 bp, 31 predicted proteins | sample 1670901 | NCBI WGS metagenome assembly OBEQ01 (sample SAMEA104232315, study PRJEB22302) | groundwater metagenome | biome: forest; feature: aquifer; material: groundwater | place: USA | collected 2011-08-07 | depth 5.4 m | reverse complement strand
GTGGTGTGGTACGAACTGGATCCGGGCAAGCCCTTTCCCTGGATCAAGCACGTGATCTCCGCGGGAGAGAATATCGGCGCGGGCGCGGAACTGGATCTGGCCGACTTCGACGGCGACGGGGATCTGGATCTGGTGGTGACGGGCAAGAACGGCGGGCCCTGGCTGTTCGAGAACCGCAGCAAGAATCCGGTCTCGCTCTTCGCCCGCCCCGCGGTGCCGGGCCGCGCGGACATGGCGGGCCTGCAATTCGACGGCGACCGGCTTCTGCTCGTCGACAAGCTCAACGGAGTGGAGCGCGCCCGTGATATGCAAGGCAAGGTCCTGTGGACCCAGCCTACCGGCAGTGAAGGCGCATTCTCCGCAGGCGGCGCGGCAGGGGGGTCGCAAGGCGGATTTTCAGGACGCAAAAGCATGAATGCAACCAAGACGAAATCCGGTTTCCAGATCAAAGGACGGCGCCCATGATCGCGCGAATATTCCATCCGTTGAGGCGCATCCTTCCGACATTGCTGGCTTTGTCGACAGGCACTGCCGACGCGCAGACCAAACAGGTCCTGTTCGACGGCAAGACCCTCACCGGCTGGCATACCCAAGGGGAAGGCGTCTGGACCGTGGCCGACGGCCTCATCCACGCCCGCAACCCCAAGAAGAACTGGGCGCATCTGGTCACCGACCAGACCTATAAGAACGGCTACGTGCGCATGCGCTTCCTCAACCAGGGCGGCAACAGCGGCCTGTACGTGCGGGGCGCGGAGAGCGGCATCTACGGGGTCAAGGGCATGCAGGTGGATATCGGCGCGCCCCACAATGATGGTTCCGTCATGCGCGTCACGGATTCCACCTATACCTGGTTCGCGCAAATCACCAAGGCCGTGGACAGCGGCTGGCTGAAAACGGACGGCTGGAACGAACTGGCCGTGGACGTGCAGGGAAGCGATTTGAGGACTTACGTCAACGGCAAGCTGATCTGGTCCGGAACCAATGTCGCCGGCATCGCCGCCACGGGCGTCCTGGCCCTGCAATTGCACAGCGGGGACGACAACGACATCTATTACAAGGACCTGGAAGTGCTCCTGCCCACCCGCGTTCCGCACTGTCCCGATCCGGCCAACCCCGCCTACAAGCCGGGAAACGATCCCGACTCCTCCTTATGCAAGACCGTCGGTCTCTACGTCGGGGAAACTCCCGCGCGCGAGGGCCGGAGATCGGGCGCCCGCTTGTGGATCACGGGCGGGGCGGATGCCTTCGGCCGCGGACAATCCGGCGGCGTTGAATCAAACGGGTCCGCAACAGACCAAACCCTTTTCGATCTGCGGGGCGCGCGACTCCCCGCTTTCCCAGTACCTCTCCAGGAGAACCGCAAATGAAAAAGACCCTTCGCGTTTCCATGGCCCTGTTGTTGGGCGCGGCATATTGCGCGGCAATGTTGACGACATTATGCGCGACAATAGGCCCGGCGTTCGGCCAGGTGAACTCAGACGTGCATTGCGATGAAAAGAATCTCGCCCCGACCAAGGGCCCCTCGCCTTACGGCCCGCGCAAGGTCATGCCTCCGGATCATGATCTGCCTCCCGATCCCAAACCCCTGCCCGTGCATCCGGGCGTGAACCTGGAGGTGTGGCACAAGGCCGCGGACAAATTCCAGGTGGGGGGCCTGGCCCTGCTCGCCAACGGGGACATGCTGGAACTGGACTACAACGGCAAACTGTACCTGGTCACCGGCCTCGACAGCGCGAACAAGGTAACGCGCAAGGAACTCCCGGGCACGCAATTCGTCGAACCCCTGGGACTCTTGGTGCGCAACAACCGCGAGATCTACGTCGCCACCGCCGGCAGCCTCTACCGGTACGATTTCGACGGCGTCAACCTGACCCAGGAAAAGGAATTCCTACGCATCCCCAAACGCCCCGGCTGGTACGGGTGGAACTCGGATTTCGAAACCGATTCCACCCATCTCTACGCGGGCCTCAGCTCGCGTGGGACCATCAGCCGCTACGACTTCCGCACCTCCACCTGGGAAATGGACTACGCCACCTCCATGCGCAACACCCACGGCATGGGCAAGGACGATTCCGGCCGCATCTGGTTCTCGGACAACCAGGGGAACTACCGCCCGGCCACGCCCATCTTCCTGCTCAAGCCCGGCAAGGATTACGGCGTGCCCAACGTGAATTGGGCCAACGGAGCGGCGGACTGGCAGAGCAACCTTGGCCCCGAGCCCAGCCTGGAAGCATACCGGAGCGACATGATCTGGATCCCGTACAACGAAATGTCCCACTCCGCCACGGACATCCATTTCATGAAAAGCGGTCCGTTCAAAGGCCAGGCCCTGGTGGGCGACAACCGCACGGGCCATCTCAACCGCTTGATGCCGGAAAAGGTGGAAGGGCAGATGCAGGGCGCGGTCATCCGCATGACGGGCGGCCTGGAAGCGGGCACCTACCGCATCGTCGAGGACGGCAAAGGAAATTTCTACCTCGGCGGCCTCGGCACATCCAACAACATCTATTGGATGTGGTGCGCCAAGACCACAGGCTTCCAACGTTTGAGTTTCAAACCGGACTTCCTGGGGAACAAGGCCTACAACGACGTGCGCGCCGTGTCCCTGGTCAAGGACGGGCTGGTGGTGGAATTCACTTCGGACATTTCCGCCGACTACCTGCTGCCCGCCAACTACCGCGCCTATACGTTCAGCTACATCAAATCAGTGAGCCCTTACTACGGCGGCATCAAATCCGACAGCGCCGGAATCGGGATCCAGGGGATCGCCAAGCGCTCAAACCGGGAAATCCTGATCACCATCACCGGTCTGCAGATCGAGACCATGCTCGGCATCGAGTTCGGCAAGAAACTCACCGTCGACAACCACCTGCAATCCTACGAGATGTTCTACACCGTGAACCATCTGTCCACCCGCATGCCCACGGACATCGTTCCCTTGGAAGCGGGCATGCGGGAGGCGGATTTCCGGCTCGGCCTGAGCGGCTCATCCCTGTGGGTGCGCGGGTTGGAAGGCGTGGGAGAAGGCGGGAAGGGGGAAATGGGATCCCGATGGATCCCCTCCGTGATCGATGTAACGGGTAAATCCGTTACCGGACCCGATTTCACCGCCTTTGCCGGCTCAGGGATCGTCGACGTTTCGTCCCTGGGCAAAGGCGTCTACTTTCTGAAAGTGGCACGGAACGGCCGCAGCCTGGCCAAGCCCTTCGTCATTCCGTAGGGCCCGGGCTTTACGGTTTCACAGCGATTCCAGAAAGGCGATCAGGGCTTGCCGATCCGCAGGCGTCGCTTGCACGATCGCGTTTTTCGCGTGCCCGGCTTCGCCCCCATGCCATAGGACCGCTTCCATCAGATTGCGCGCCCGCCCGTCGTGCAGGAAGAAGGTGTGCCCGCTGACCATCCGGGTAAGCCCGATGCCCCACAAGGGGGCGGTGCGCCACTCCCGGCCGTCGGCTTCGAAGTCGGGGCGATCGTCCGCAAGACCGCCGCCCATGTCATGCAGCAATAAGTCGGTATAGGGGTGGAAGGTCTGCAGGGAAAGCTCGGGCCTGCCGTCGACCGGACCCGTCCGCAATTCCGGGACATGGCAGGCCGCGCAACCGGCCGCGGCGAACACGGCTTCCCCGCGCTTGACCTGGGGATGATCCCAACCGCGGCGTCCCGGGATCGCCAGGGAGCGGAGGTAGAAGGCGACGGATTCCAACGCGGCGCTATCGATGTCCAAGGAATTGGAATTGGAATCGCAAGCCGGCAAATCGCCGGCGCAGTTCTCGACGGGGAAGATGGGGTTGGTGATGCCCATGTCCTGGTTGAAGGCTCCCGCATTCTGTTGATCGAGATTGGGATTATTGGCCTTCCATCCGAAGCGTCCCAGCACCATGGCTTGGGCGCGGACGTCGAAGACATGATTGGGGCGCCCGGAAATCCCGTCGCCATCGGCATCGTCCGGATCCGCCCGCGAGAGGATATCGGCCTCGCTCACGGCTTCCAGCAGTCCCAGCCCGAAAACCGGCGGCGCGACACGGGGGGAAAGCAGAGGCGTTCCGGCCAAGGGCTTCCAGGGATTTTGCAGGACGTACCGCGGGACCCGCAGCGTGGCCGTCCCGCCGTCGGCAAACGTCACGACGGAGTCCTGATAGGAAATGGCGATCCCCGCTTCCGGAGTCGCGCCGAATTGGGCGCGCGTCTGGATCTGGCCTCCGAATCCCGGCATGGGTTTGGGCCCGCCGTGCGCGTCCCGGCCCTCGACGCTGATGCGGAACAACATGCCGGCCAGGGCTTCGCCGGGTTCCGGCGGCCGCCCGCGCCCATCGCCGCCATGGCAGGCGACGCACGAGACGTTGTTGAAAAAAGGACCCAGGCCCGGATGCACGGGAGTGGGGGCGGTGACGAACTTGGCGCTGAAGATGGCATCACCCCGTTTATGATGCTCCAGGTCTTCCGGTGAAAGGCCGGGCGAGGGCGAGGAGAAGGCTTGGCTGGTGGCGTCGAACAGGGGCATGTCCCCGCTGTGCGGCGCGGCGGCGCTCGCGGGGGCGGGAGTTTCCGTGGCATTGAGACATCCCGATAATCCCCAAGCCGCGGCCGGCAAACCGATTATAATTATCCGATGCGCGAAGAGGCTACCGCGCAACCAGCGCCTCCATGACGGATGTCGCCAGGGTGTATCGCAAATCGCGGATGGCCGGGGTCGCGATAGTGATTTTTTCCGGAGCGTTGAACATGGCGTCCCCATAGACTCCCATGGCCAGAGTGGCGGCGATGGCCGAGTCCAATTGGGTTTCCACTTTGGCGGCCAAGGCGGGATCTTTCCCCGCCACCAAAGCCTTCAGCCCGACCCCCCGCTTTCCGGCGTAACTTCCCAGGTACACGTTACGCGCGCTGCGCAGGTTGTCCGCGAAGTCGTTGGTCGAGTTGTCGCTGAAATGCGATTCCTCCTCGTTCCTATCCGGAGGTTGGGAATGGAACGGCCGATACATCTTTTCCCCCGCCACCTCGTCGCAGATATTGATGATCCCGTTCATGAGCTCTTCCAGGGCTTGACTCTCGCTCGTGTAGAGGGTGCTGCCTTGTCCGGCCGTCCGGAACTCCCCGAGAAAATTCCCGCCGGCCGGGTTCCAGGCCAAGATCAGATCGTCCACCTTTCCGATCAGGCTGGCGGTGGCGGATTGCAGGTACTGGCGTTGTCGCAGAGTGAGCCCGGCTGCGTACGGATCGAGCTTAGCGGCGTTGGACGGGTCCCCGAAGAGCAGGTATTCCAGGGCATGGAAACCCTTGAGCGTCCCGTCGAGGCTGTCGACGAATGCCTTGCTCAGGGGAACATCGCTCATTAACAGATTGTCGATCTCGACCCGGTTGATGGGCCAGCTGTCTATCAGATCATCGACGGGAAGGGTCTCCACCGGCCCGAACAGGAAGCCTTCATTGGATTCCCACGGGATGCGCGCGGCCCGCCAGGACTTTTGCGCGGCGGCGAGATTGGCGCCGTTGGGGGCCTGGGCGAACAGGTCCACGGCCTTTTGCAAGGCTTCCGTCTGGACCCGGAAATCGAGATAGGTCGCGTAGATCACCTGGGTGGAAATGTCGTGAAGCGCCTGTCCCGCCGATGCCGGAACGGGATCCGGGTCATCGGAGCCCATGCTGCAGGCCGTCAATCCCAAAATGCAAACACCCTGGAAGAAGCTCTGGAAAACTCTCGGGGAAATACTCTGGGAAAGGCCCGGGAAAAAATTCCGGGAAAAGCGGCTGATGGCAAGCGGCATGCTATTGAACCGCGATCCGCCGGGAGATGCGGCGCTGGTTGTTCCCGAGCACGAACAGATAGATGCCCTTTCCATGCCCGCTGAGATCGATTTTCCGATCGAACGCGCCTGAGCCGGATATGCTTTCCCGATACACCACCGTCCCATCCGGCCTGGCCAATTGCAGGGTCGAGCCGCCCTGCGCGGATTCATCCTGGGCCGGTTGGAAATGCAGGTTCAGGGTGGACTGGAATACGGACGCGGTTAAGCCCTGCAAATCGGATTTGCCCGAGGCATCGCGCCCGGCGGAAACAGCCGTGGGCACGACGCAGCTGGGCGTGAACGCGACCGGGTCGGAGGCGATGCCGTTGGCGGTGACCACCATCGCAAAGGTGGTCCGGGGCGCGCCTTTGGGCAAGGTGAACCGGGTGGTGTCCGGCGAAGCGCCCCTTTGCACGCCGGTGCTGTTCCAATTGAAGGTGCGCACGTAATAGGTGTTGCCCTCCGAGGTCAGGCGCGCGATCGGATAGTTGGTATTCATCTGTTCATCGTCCCCGTATCCCGCCCCTTCGGAAATCCCGTTGAACAAAGTGCCGGTGAGGGTATATCCGGAATCGCAATTGCTTCCGCCATGCGTGATATTCCTGATGGCCGGTTTTCCCGAGGCCAGCGGGGATCCGTCGGGTGTGTACACGTAGAAATCACGCCATCCCTGCTGGGAGTACAGCACCTTACCGTCCGGCAAATCGAGCATGTTGCCGAGGAAGGTTCCGCCATTCACCGTGGTTCCGCCGGTAGGAGCGTTGATGCGCGTAAAGCCGTTGGTGCGGTAATCGAACTCGTAGTAGGAGGTGGGCGTAGGGAAATGGTTCGCCGAAGTGGGGATGGGAGAAACCGCGCAGAGGATTTTCCCGTTGACCATCATCGCGGCGGGGGCGTCCGGGGGCCCTTGCCCATTGGGGATTTGCGGGCCTTCCGCCCAGCTTCCCGGATTGAGGCCGCCTGACGGGGTATAGTAGGCCGTGGTCCCGATGGATCCCAGGAAAAAGGCCCGGCCATCCGGCAGCAGAAACCCGGCGCCCGTCTCGGCCCCATACGGATCGAAGAGCTGCACCGGTACCGTGCCGTCGAGCACCCATTTGTTGAGGGAAGGGATATAGCGTTCGGAACGGGTGCTCAGCTTAGGGACCATCAGGATGCTGCTGTCCGGCAGTTTGACCCAAGAAGCTTCATTGGAACTGCCGAAGCTGGCAGGGCCCTGGGAATAGGTGTTGGTCTTGGGATCGTAAAGGGTCGTTACCTTCTGTCCGCCTCCCAAGAAAGCCTGGAGCACCCGGCCATCGGGCAATATTTCCGATATCGCATCGCTGACGAGATAGGCCGGTTTGGGCGTGCTCGTCCAGGAGTTGGTGCGCGGATCGTAGACTTCCGCGGCCGTGCCGCCGGTGCCGTATTCGCCCCCGGCGACATACAAGCGCCCGTCCATCAGCACTTGGGAAGAAAAATCGGTGCGCGTATTCAACATCGCGGGGATGGTCGTGGAAAACGTGCCGTTGACATAGCTGCCATGGCTGTCCGGAGTCAGCCGATCCCAAATGCTGCCCGTCCCGTTTCCTCCGGAAGTCGATTTGGCCATGACCGTGCCGTCGGAGAGCAGATTCATCTGGCCTCCGTAGTTGTCCGGAGCGGAGTGCGCGAGTTTCGTCCAGGTCCCGGCCGCAAAACCCTGCGCGGCGCAAAAGGCGGACACCGCCAGCCAAAGCGGGGACCGCTTGCCCGCATGCACCCGACGAAACTTCCGGATTGGACGGCAGGTAAACGTTCCCATTACGGCTCCCTTGGGAGGATCATTACTTGATCCATGCTCCGCGGGTCAATATAGGGCGGGTCTTTTGAATGGCGTGCGGGTCGGAAACTAAAGCGTTGTCTCCGGAACAACCCTTATATTTCCGGAGGGGATCATCGCATTGGAAACCAGGGGAAAACACCGTCAATTGCCAGGAAATACCGCGCCGGGGAGTTCCCAAGCTTCGTTATCGGCCGCGGAAAAATGCGTGTAGCGCCACTACTCGCTAATGGCGTCAACCCCTATCGAGGCGCCTTATCTTCGCATTGCGTGTCGGAAGGGGTTACCGGGAAGGTACGGGGTCGTCGAGGCCGGGAGGCCCTTTTCAGCCCATCAGTTGCTTGAGCTGGCGGCAGGTGCCGGGGATGTCCCCGGATCCGAAAACGGCGGTGCCCGCGACGATGACGTTGACGCCGGCGGCGATCCCCTCTTGGACGTTCTTCAGGCCGATCCCGCCGTCCATTTCGATGTCGATTTTCCTGCCCATGGCTTGCGCGCGCGCGCGCAGATTGCGGGCCTTATCCAAGGCGTAGGGGATGAATTTCTGCCCGCCGAAGCCGGGGTTCACGGACATGATCAGCACCAAATCCAGCTCGGAAAGCACGTGGTCCAAAGTCTCGATGGGCGTGGCGGGATTGAGGCTCACGCCCACTTTCATATCCTTGCCGTCCCGGGTCTTGAGGGCCTTGACCACCCGCACCAGGGAATCCAAATGCACGGTGGCTTCCTGATGCACGGTGATGGAGTCGGCGCCGGCCTTGGCGAATTCGGCGACGTATTTCTCGGGGTTGGAGATCATCAGATGGCAGTCGAGAGGCAGGCGAGTATGCTTGCGCGCGGCCTCAACCAGAATGGGCCCGAAACTCAGGTTGGGCACGAAATGCCCGTCCATGACATCCAAATGCACCCAGTCGGCGCCGCCCTGTTCGATGGCTGCCAGTTGATCCTTCAAGGACGCCAGATCCGCGTTGAGAATGCTGGGGGCCAGGATGTTCGCAAAAGACATTACCGCTCCTTCCGGACAACGACCGCCCGATCTCAAACCGGTAGGCCCCCGCTCTCCCGGTCTTTGACCGGTCGGGTCAAGGAAAAGTAGTTTAATCGCCCAATGAGGGGTTTTTCGCCCCCGTCCGCGTGCTCCCCTTCGCCGCCTCCGCAAACTTTTGCCGGACCGGCCCGCCCCCCGGTACAATACGTTTGGTGTTTCGCATCCTTTGGGTTCTTTTATGCCTCCCGGCGATGGTTTGGGCGCGGGGCGATTTTTCCGCCTGGAAGGATTCTACGCGCCTGTTCCTCAACGCGTCCGCCGTCGCCACCCGCTTGGTAAACTACCCGCTCCTGGTCCGCCTCAACGCCTCCGCGATCGACTTCTCCGCCATCGGCGCGGGCGGCCGCGACCTGCGCTTCGCGGACAAGGACGGCAACCTTCTCTCCCAGGAAATCGAATCCTTCAACGCCGCCGCCAAGGAAGCGGTGGTCTGGGTCAAGGTGCCCGTGATCGATTCCCTGAGCGCGACGCAATACCTCGTCATGTATTGGAACAATCCCGCCGCGACCGACGTTTCCAATGGAGGCGCGGTCTTCGATACCGCGGACGGTTACGCAGGCGTCTATCACCTGGCCGAGGATCCGGCCAAGGCCCCGGCGGACACCGGGACGAAAAAGTTCTTCGCCGACGCCACCAAGAACCATAACCACGGGGACGATTTCGTCTCCAGCCCGCGCGATACCGGCGCGATTGGATTCGGGCAGGACTTCGACGGCGTCGACGACCGCATCCAGATCCCCAGCTCCGCTTCGCTGCAATTGCGCGGACCCCTTGCCTTATCGATCTGGTGCCGCGCGGAAACCCTGAAGCCTACGGCGGACGGGGACACTTTGGATGCGCTCATCCGCAAGGGCGACGACAATCCCAACAGCTACCAGTTGGCCGTAAAGGGAGGTTATCTCTTCCTGGCCCTGGACGCGGACGACAACTCCACCATCCGCTCGAAACAGAAGCTGGTCCCGGGCAAGTACTACCACGTCGCGGCCACCTACGAAGGCAAATCGGCCAAGCTCTACATCAACGGCGACTTCGATTCCGAATTCATCATCCCCAACGCGGCGGGCGCCCTGACCCAGGACGACAAGCCCTTGCAGATCGGCGGCCGCAACCGCAACGCGAGCCAATCGTCCCACGACCAATGGCGCGGCGCGCTCGACGAAGCCTGGATCTCGCGGCTGTCGCATACCCCCGCGTATTTCAAGATGGCCTATGAAAACCAGCAGCCCGGTTCCACCCTGGTGACCTTCAGCGCTTTCCCACCCACCCCCAAGTTCATCGGCCCTACGGAACCGCTGACCTCGTGGCCCCATACGCGGAAAATCTTCCTCAACACTTCGGCGACCGGCGCGGACGTGGCCGGACCGGGCGCGGGCTTTCCCCTTTTGGTGCGGCTCACCGCGGACCTGTTCGATTTTTCCCAGGCCAAAGCGGACGGGACGGACATCCGGTTTTCCGACATGGCGGGAAACCCGCTCGCCCATTCCATCGAACACTGGGACGCGACCGGGAAAACCGCCGAAGTCTGGGTCATGGTCCCCAAGGTCGCCGGGAATTCCAAGGCCGGCTTCATCAATTTCCATTGGGGATTGACGGGCGCGCCCGATATCCAGAACGCCGCAGCCGTCTTCGATACCGGCAAAGGCTTCGCCGGCGTGTGGCACATGAACGACGGGGTCGCGGGGCGATCGGGGCTGGCCGGATTTCCCGATCAGACCGCCAACCACAATGACGGCATGGACTATGCGCTGCCGGCCGCCGGCGCGGCCGTGATAGGAAAGGGGCAAAGCTTCGCCGAACCGCTCGACCACATCGAGGTCCGCTCCAATCCCGGCCTCGCCATGACGTCCGCACTCACCCTTTCCGCCTGGATCAAGGGCACGGCCTGGAATGCCGGAACGGTCAGCAACAATCTCATCTTCCGCAAGGGCGGCAGCGCTCCCATTGCGTACGACATGTCGATCAAGGACGGCCATCTGAAACTGTACCTGAACGAGTTCGACACCTTGGGCGTTGCGGGCCGCAGCACTCTGGACACGGGAAAATGGATCCACGTGGCCGCAACCTGGAGCGGAGGTTTGGTGCAACTCTACGTCGACGGCAAGGCGGATTTGGCGGCCCCGGTTTCCAGGCCGGGACCCTTGCCCCAGGATACCCTGACGCTTAACCTCGGCAGCCGCAGTTCGGGCTCCACCACCTATTCCGATTGGTTCAACGGGTCGATCGACGAAATGCAACTCTCCCGGGTGGCGCGCAGCGCGGATTGGATCAAGCTCGCCTACGAGAACCAGAAAACCAGCAGCCGGCTCACCGTGCACGAAGGCTACGAAAGCAAAGTGCCGCCCTTGGATACCCCAATCGTCATCGTTCCCATCACGTCCAAAAAGATCCCGTGGCAGTACGATACCACCCTGGCCGCCGGCGCCGAACTCACGGAGAAGGGATCCTTCCGCCTCGCCAATGCCGGACCGGGCCCTATTCACGTGGTGATGAATCCTACCGGCGATACCGTCGCGCCCGGCGTGACGGGCGCGCAGGCGCTGATCCGGGTGACGGATGTGAATGGGACAAAGCCCGCCGTGACATTCGCTTTGGACACGGCCATTTCCGCCGGACGATCCTTGTTCCAACTGCTCCCCGGTTCCGGAACCTCGGGACGCATCGCCTATCTGGGAGGAGCCGCCATCGGCCAATCCCTGATCGGATCCGGCAGCTGGATTTTCGCGAGCGATACGGTAGCGCCTGCGATACGGGTGATTGATCGGGGCATGAACGGAGCGGATGAAGGGGATTCCTCCTGGATCCGTCTACGCGTGGACGACAATGCCGCGTCCATGAATCTGGATTGCGCGGCGACGGGAGTGCAAGGCAGTCCCGGCCCCAGTCAAATCATGCGCAAGGTCGGCGCGGGCGACACCTTGCGCTTCGCCCTCCTGCCCGCGCAGGGCGCGGCGCCGGTAAAAATAAGTTGCACCGCTTGGGACGGCAGCCGCAGGACCTTGTTTCCCCGCTTGCCTTCGATCGCGTACGAATTGGCCCGCAGCCTGCCGGATTGCCGGGCGCCGGTTTCCCTGAAGGGCGCCATGGCCTGGAACCTGGTGGGATTTCCCGTGCGCGCGGCCCACCCGTTGGCGTTGGCGGACCTGGCCGCGGCCTCCGGATCCGGAAGGCTTTGCGTCGCCGCCTGGACCCAGGACCCGGGGGATTTCACCAAAGGCGACTATACGCTGCGGGAAGGGTCGGATTCCCTGCCCCTGGACACGGGAGTCTGGGTGGCCTCGGCCAAGGAAACCTCCCTGTTACCCCTGGGCCGCGTCCTCTCCCTGCCCGCCGATCCCGACCAGACCTTTCCCATCCGCCTGCACCGGGGTTGGAACCCGATCACGGGCCCGTCCCTCGCGGGGCTTCCCTGGGTCGTGAACAAACAGGATCTCCCCGCCTACGATCAAAGCCAGGTCAAGGGCCTGCACGCCTACACCGGCGACGGGCGCTATGCCGATGCGGATACCTTAGAACCTTGGAAAGGTTATTTTGTGCATGCGAACGTGGACACCATTTTGTACCTCACCTCCCGGGCCGCCTCCGCGCCCAAGTCCGGAGCCGCATCCGCATTCGCATCCTCATCCGGTGCCGGTTCAGGAGCGGCGCCCGGGGCCGGCGCGATCCAAATCGTACTGGAACCGGTTCCCGCGGCGGACGGAAGCGTTCCCGCGCCCATCCACCTGCGCCTGGGCGCGGCCGGCTATGCCGTCGATGCCTTGGCCCGCGAGGACGAACCCATGCCGACGGCACCGGGACAAGGCGCCTTTCTCGCGGCCGCCCGCGGCGGACGCGGACTACGGACCGACGTGATCGGATTCCGCGCCGGGGGAATCCATGCGTGGAAAATCGCCTGGTCCGCCAAGCCGGGCGGATCCGCCGGGACCGCGCCTTCCCCGGCGTTCGGGAACGCGGACGCGCCGGAAGCATCCGCGCGCCTCAACCTCACGCGGGTGGATCTTCCCGAGGGCATGCTCCTGTGGGCCTCCGCGCCCTCCTGGCAAAGTCCGCGGCGATTGTACCTGCGACAGGACGTGGAGATCTCGGCCCTGGAAGGCGACACCCTGGCGGTGTGGGCCGCGCCCGCGGCCGTTTGGTCTCCGGGCGATCCCATTCCGGGCCTGGCGCCCATCCCGGCGCGTCTGTCCGCGGATCTGCATTGGGTGCGCGGGGCGGGGGAATTGCGCGTGGACCTTCCCAAAGCTTCCGGCCTGATCGCTTCGGTCTATAGCGTTGAAGGACGCTGCGCGGCGCGTCTCGAAACCGGCCGGCTCGCTCCCGGCCGCCATGTCTTCGGGCTTCCGGGAACAGGCGCCGCCAAAGGAATCCTGTTCGTACGCCTGGAGTTTCCGGGCGGGGCGGGATTCGCGCGCATGGTGCTGCGGGCCCTGGCCTCCGCGCCGTGAAGCCGCTTCCGGGCTGCATCCGATCAGGCTGCTATTTCCGGAAAAACTCCCCGTCGGCCGCCAACACCACGGCCAAAGCCTCCCGGGCCAGCGCCTCGGGTATCCCGAAAGATACCTGCAGAACCTCCATCATCCCGGCCTGATCGAGCTTGCGCATCTCCCCGCCCTCCGGAGTGCGCACCAGCAGGCTGCGCTTCTGCAGGTAGAATTGCGATCCCTCCTTCACCCGGTTCAACACGGGATAGCGCATCATGGGCAGCGCATAGGATTCCTCCCAATGGGCCAGGAACTCCGCCTCCCCCACCGGGCGCTTGCGGAAATCGAAGCGCTGCTTGACCGCGTCACGCGGCCCGCTCCACAGGCGCCATGCGTCCAGCGCGGGCAAATCCTCGATGCGCACCTCGTTGGGGGAAACCCAGGCCGTGGCGGACAACCCCGCCGAAGGCAACGGGATGGGATCGAAGATCAGGTAGCCCGGATCCAGCAGGTGTCCGCGGCCTTCCCAATCGAAGCGCAGACCGCAATGGATGTTCTTCACTTTACCCTTGTCTCCCATCAGAAAGGCGCAGTCCAGCCCCAGCGAGCGGATGCGCGCCGCCAGCCACCAGGTCAGCGAGAAGCAGGTGCCGCCCGCGCCGGTATCACGGGACTTTTCCAGCCAATCGTTGGCGAGACCCAGGGTGCATTCCATGTTGCCCCCTAGGCTGTAGGCGACGATTTTGCTCAGGTTTTCATAGGGGAGCACGGACAGCTCGCGAAGGGCCGCGAGGACGGGAGCGGGAAAGGCGGACATGGGTACAATTAAGCATTTTCCCGCCGGAGCGGTTGGTTACGGCGATTTCGGATAAAATGGGGGGACTCCTTTCACAAATTTGAGGAATCACGGTTCTCTGTACCCGGATTGCTTCACCCGGTACGAAGCCAGTAGCATTTTTGGAAGTTATTTTCGTCCTAGTAGGTGGCCGGTTCCGGTATTGACCACTATATTCAAAGAACCGTATCAGCTTTGTATTTTCGAAGTAACATTTTTTTCGCCCGAAAGGATCCGGCACGTGCCGATTTTTAAAGCCCTATTGCGTGATTTTCCAGCGGCTTCCAGGGCATTCCTGATCGCCCTTGCCGTGACCATGGGATTGCTGGTCGGGATGCGGATAATGTTCCATGGCGAAAAACCCGCCTTTTTCCTGCTCGGCGACTCGGGCATCTCCGGATTCCGGGTCGTTCCCGGGCAACGGATCCAGGACGTGCTGGCGTATTCCAACCCGGATTACCGCGTGATGAGCTGGGCGGAAACCGGCGCCATGCCCCTCGACTATTTCATGCAATACAGCCGGGGTTGCCTGCTGGCGGGAAAGCCGCAAACCGTCGTCATCGCCATGTCCCCGGACAAATTCATCGAATGCAAAAACCCCCACCGGTTTTTCTCGGACGGGGTGAACCTGCGATGGATCCCCTGGAACCGCGCGGGCAAGGACTTTATCCATATCCTGACCCCCCGCGAACGGAACGTGGCCCTAGTGCAACAGGCGAGCATGCCGTTCTACGCCGTCGCCGAATTGGGCAAATACCTCTGGGAGCGCTATGTCGAATGGCCCTCGGATCGGGCCAAAATGCTGAACCCGTCCCGCGCCCGTAACGCGGAGGTTTCCCTCAAGGCCGCCGAAAGCGGAAAGGCCCGGGACACCCTGCGCATCCCCGATGATCAGGGCTTCGCGAACATGCCCTTGGCCCGGGACGGCGAATTCCTGCTCAGGACCCTGCGGGAGCAGGGCGTGGAAACCCGGGTGATCCTGCTGCCCATCGGAAATCCGGACCTCATCCATGCGACCTACTCCGCCCATGCCCAGGCCAACCTGGATACCCTCAAGGTCAGGATGCGCCATTGGCTGGAAGCCCAGGGCCAGGCTTACGTGGACTTCAACGCTCCCGAAGACGCGGCCCATTTCACCGGCGCCAACTGGGACGACATGAACCACCTGAAATCCCCCGCCGCATTCGCCTACATGGCCGGGCGGATCGCGCCCCTCTTCTCCAGGCCCGCGGCCCGCAATCCCCAATCCCGGATCTCGCTCATCAATCCGGATGGGGATGGGTCGCAGGACAAAAGGAAATGATCGGGGATTGGATTGGGGATTGGATCGGGTAGTAGCTCCCGCGTTACCCCCGGTAGGGAATAAATGGCCTACCGGTCCTGCTTCGCAAACCCCATATTCCGATTCTTCCGCTTTTCTTCCCTCCCCATTAAATGCTCGATGGCTTCGAAGACCAACTGGAAATTCGAGTCGTATTTCCGTTCCAGCTTCGCAAGCTTCTTTGCCAACCCCTGGTGGGTGGCGAGGAATTCCCGCATCCTCACGAATGCCCTTACAATTGCGATGTTGACCTGAATGGCCCTCTCGCTGCGGAGCACGCTGGCGAGCATGGCTACTCCATGCTCGGTGAAGGCATAGGGTCGAGATCGCCGGCCGCCCCATTCCGATCTTGATATCACAATTTGTGATATCAAGATTTTGGCCTCCTGCTCATTGGTTTCAAACATGAAATCGGACGGAAAGCGTTTGATATTGCGCTTTAAATGTAGGAGACGCACAGCGTAGGTGATCGTGCTTGAGATCACAATTTTTGATCTCAAGTTGGAGTCGCTGATTGGTAAGGATAAAAAGCAGGTCCAGGGTTTAGTTCGCCTGAAAGTGCCGGAGGGAATCGGTGGCCGCCCAACAATCCGATCTTGAGGTCACGGTTTGTGACTTCAAGTTGGCGTCCCGTCTAGAGGAACAATCCGTGACGGGACCTTTGTTCCAAGAACAGGTCCACCAGCACCAGCGCCGCCATCGCTTCCACGATCACCACCGCGCGCGGGAGCACGCAGGGATCATGGCGACCCTTGGCGGCCAACGTCCGCGCCTTGCCCTGCCTGTCCACGGTCTGCTGGGGCTTGGAGATGGTCGCCGTGGGCTTGAAGGCGATGCGGCAGAGGATGGGCTCGCCGTTGGTGATGCCGCCTTGGATGCCGCCAGAGCGGTTGGTCTCCGTGCCGATACCGGCAAAACCGAGGGGAGCGCCCTTTTTCGATTTGTTCACGTAGACGTCGTTGTGCTCGCTGCCGTGCAGGCGCGTGCCCGCGAAGCCGCTGCCCACTTCGAACCCCTTGGTAGCCGGAAGCGAAAGGAAGGCGCGCGCCAGTTCGGCCTCGGCGCGGTGGAACACCGGTTCGCCTATGCCTTTGGGGGACTTCTTGATCACCAGTTGGATCACGCCGCCCAGGGAGTCCTGGGACTTGCGCGCGTCGTCGATGGCCTTGGCCATCTTCCCCGCCGCCACCGGATCGGCGCAGCGCACCAGGTTGGATTCGATGGTCTTGAACGAGGCCTTGAGCGGATCGATGTCCGCGTCGATGTGGCCGACCTGGGACACGTAGGCCAGGATTTCGGTGCCGCAGATTTCCTTGAGGATCTTCCGGGCGATGGCTCCGGCGGCCACGCGGCCGATGGTCTCGCGCGCCGAAGCGCGGCCGCCCCCGCGGTAGTCGCGGAAGCCGTATTTCAGATCGTAGGTGAAGTCCGCGTGGGAAGGCCGGTACAACTCGACCATGTCCCCGTAGTCGTGCGAACGTTGATCGGTGTTGGCCACCGTCATGCCGATGGGCGTCCCCGTGGTTTTGCCTTCGAACAGGCCCGAGAGGATTTCCACCGCGTCCGCTTCCTTGCGGGGCGTGGTCAGCTTGCTCTGGCCCGGGCGGCGGCGATCGAGTTCGGCCTGGATATCCGCTTCGGAGATCTTGAGGCCGGCGGGGCAGCCGTCCACCACCACGCCCACGGCCTTGCCGTGGCTTTCGCCGAAGGTGGAGATGCGGAACAGGTTTCCGAATTGGCTGGACATCCGGGGCCCCTAGTTCGGCTTAAGCTTGGGATTGTTCTTGTGGCGATCCGCGTCGCGAATCGTCTTCTTCTCCAAGTTCTTCTCAAAGGCCTCCGTCAGATCGATCCCGGTCTGGTTGGCCAGGCAGATGAGCACGAAAAGCACGTCCGCCAGCTCATCCCCCAGCTCCTTGGCCAGGTCCGCCTGCTTGAAACTTTGGTCCCCGTAGGTCCGGGCCATGATGCGCGCGACCTCGCCCACCTCTTCCATGAGGATGGCCGTATTGGTGAGCTCGGAGAAATACCGGACCCCGACGGTCTTGATCCAGGTATCCACCTTGAATTGGGCATCCTTCAAAGTCATCGGATTGGCCGGAGTCATGGGGGTCGGGCTTGGTGAGGCTGTCATAGTGCTTCCCTGCGGGTCCGAATACATTTCTGGGCCGCGCCATCGTCCAAACATAGGTCCATAAATGTCTAATCAAAGGTCTTAGCTCAGGTCTAAACTTAGTTCACAATCCGGCGCCTGCAAAGCCGGAAGGGCCCGCCGAACAAGAGGGGCGGGACGATTGTTTTTTATCTTAGGACCCCCGGGATTCCGGGTCATTCGCCGGCAAACACCTCCCGTTCCTTAGTCTCCCGAGGAGCCCACATCTTCCCTTCGGCCCGCCCAGTATGAACAGCTTCTACCTGCGCGCCTTCGGATGGTTCGCTTCCATCCGCGTCTTGTCCCTCACCTTGCATTTCATGGGGAACAATCCCTACGGCGAAGCCGTGGTCTTCGACCCCTGGCGCTTCCTGCCCAACGCGGCGCTTTACGAAGTGGGCACCGCCATGGCCTGGTGCCTGCTCCTCGCCTTCCTGGATGCCCGGCTGGGAGGCACTCCCAGCGTCCACACGCGCTCCGTGGGCCCCGGCGATTCGCGTCCGCCCGGCCATCGGGCTTTCCCGACCAAGCGGTCCGGGGTGTTGCGTGGACTCTGCCTGCTGGTGGGATGCCTCTACATCGGCTTCAGCCAGATCGACAACGAAGTGGTGCGCTGGATGGGCGAACACATCAACGCCTCGTTCCTATGGACCTATTTCGGATTCCGGGACGGTTTCATGTGGAGCCGGGTGATCCGTTCCGATTGGCCGCACTTCATCATCGCGGGGTTGATCATGATCTCCCCCTGGTTGCCCGCCCGGCGCTTGTGGCAACGCCGCGATGGTTTCGGGACGATCGGGATCGTCTGGGCCCCGGTGTCCCTCATCCTCACCGCCGCGCTCATCTACTTCCCGTTCTGGTTCCATTACTCGGACAAGCGCTGGCGCCGCATCCGCACCGCCCCCTGGGGTATCGTCGCCGATACCTGGAAGGAATACTCCGATCAGGAGTTGCCCCTGCATCCGCGTCGCGCCCTGGCCGATCTCATCGCCATGAGCAGGACGGGCAAACTGGCGGAGCATGATCTCGATGCCATCCCCGATTATCCCCTGCTGGACTCCAACAACCTGGGCGAACTCTCCCCGGAGGCCTTCAAGGCCCTGCCGATCGATCAACGCCCCAACATCGTGTTGCTCATCGTGGAAACCCTGCGCGGCTGGAAGACCGGCCTGGTCGACGATCCCGCCATGCCTTCGCAAACCCCGCAGCTCGACAGCGTCCTGCTTTCGGAAGGCCTGTGCTTTCCCTGGACCCATTCCAACGGCTTCCCGTCCGTGGAAGGGGGCATCGGCATCCACCTGGGCATCTGGCCGCACTTCCGCCGCTCCATCATCAGCGACTACACCCACATCCGCAGCCGTTCCATCCCGGAAGGCCTGCGCCTATTGGGCTACCGCTCCGAGATCCTTTTCGGCTACGATCCCTCCTTCGACAATTTCACTCCCTGGCTGCGCAAGTGGTACGACCGCTACGAGTACAATCCCGCCCGCAGCCACGACGGCCCTCTCATCGACCGCCTGATGGAGATCATCGACACCCTGCCCGCGGATCGCCCTTTCATGACGGCGCTGTGGACCACCACCATGCATCCGCCCTTCGACCTGCCCCCGGATGCAGGCTATCCGCCGTCCAAGAACACCGACGACGCGTACAACCAGGCCATCGACTACACCTCCAAGAACATCCTCCGCCTGTTCCACCATCTCAAGGCCCGGCCGGATTTCAAGCGCACTTTGGTGATATTGGTGGGCGATCATTCCGACTACACCGCCTGGCAGATGCGCAACACGGACGAGATCGGGGAGCTGAACCCCGGGCACACTTGGACCAACCTGGCCTTCTGGGGCGGCTGGGACGGCCTCAAGGCGCGCGGCCGCCGCGAAGAAACGGTGAGCCAGATCGACATCGCCCCCACCCTGTTCCGGATGCTCAATGCCCGCTTCCCCAATCATTTCATCGGCCGCAGCCTGCTGGAGCCTTCGCGGCGGGACGTACTGTGCATGCGCTACGGCCACATGGCCCTGATCTCGGAATCCAGCCGCACGGTGTTCCACATGGAAGCAAGCACCCTGTTCCATTGGGATCTGGACAAGCACAACAAACTCGACTACGCCCTGCTGGAAGGCAACACCGCCAAGGCGACGCATACCGCGCCACCGGGATTCGACGAAGAGCGCTACCGCGATCTCGCGCGCGCCTATGGGCGGGTGCTGGATCGGAATGCTCTGATGCCCCCTGAACTCGATCGATAGAAGTCAAAAGTCAAAATGCAAAAGTCAAAATGCAAAAGTGAAGGGAAGCAATCCGAATCCAGGGGGTTTCTCTTGGTGTCCAACTCGAAGAGCTCCGCCATTTTGACTTTTGCATTTTGCATTTTGCATTTTGAAATCTCCCCAGCGCCTACGGTCCCATGGACATCCTGATCATAACCCAGGATTTCCCTCCGGAACGAGGCGGCATCCAGACCTACGTGCTGGAGCTGGCGCGCGGCTTCCTGGCCAAAGGGCATACCGTGCGCGTCATCTGCCCCGGCGTCCCGGACGACGCCAATCCCCTGCCGGGCCTCAAGGAGCTGGTGCGACTGCGCGTGCACAGCTCCCTGCTGTGCTTCCGCCTGCTGACGTACCTTCCCGGTTACCTGCGGCGCAACCCTTCCGTGGACCGGGTGCTTTATGCCCAATGGCAGGGCCTCGTGGGACAGGCCTTGGTTTCCGGCGGTCGTGAGGAAGACGGTGGAGGTGGGGGCGGCGGTAAAGGCGGCGAGGGAAAAAGCAACGGCAGCGGCGGCAGCCGCAAAAGCTTCTGCCTCGTGCATGGCCGCGAGCTGCTCACCTCCGTGTTCGGCCCTTTGCGGCCCCTGGTGATGAAGCGAGCCTTCGCGCGCCTGGACGCGGCCTTTCCCAACAGCAACGAGGTCCTGCGCCTGGCGCGGGAGAAAGCCGCGCCGTCCTGCCCCCTGCATCTGATCCATCCCGGCGTCGACCCGGATCTGTTCCGCCCCGTCAATGCCCGCTTCCTCCGGGATCGCTATCATCTGCGCGACGCGCCCGTCATCGTCAGCATCACGCGCATGGTGGCGCGCAAGAATCTGCGGCGCCTGATTGAAGCCCTGCCGGCCGTGCGCGCGGCGGTCCCGGACGCGGTCCTGATCCTGTGCGGGACGGGACCCGAGCGCGAGGCCCTGATGACGCAGGCCAAGGAATCCGGACTCGGGGACGCCGTGCGGTTTCCCGGGCGCATCGCCGACGGGGAGATGGCGGCGCATTATTGTTTAGGCGACGTCTTCGCGCTGGCGAGCCTGTCCTCGGAAAAGGACATCGAGGGCTTCGGCATCGTCTATCTGGAAGCGGGCGCCTGCGAAGTGCCCGTGGTAGGCGGCCGGGCCGGAGGCGTGCCGGATGCCGTGGCCGAAGGCGAGACCGGCCTGCTGGTCAATCCGGAAAGCGTTCCGGAGATCGCGGCGGCCCTGATCGGGCTTTTACGGGACCGTAACCGGGCGCGGGAAATGGGACGGCGGTCGCGCCTGCGCATCCAGGAACGCTTTACCTGGGCGGCGGCGGCGGAGCGCGCTCTGGACCTGATGGGTTGACTATCTTTTACATACCGTGAAGCCATTGGATGCCGACGAGTTGCAAGCTAAAAACCCCAAGCCCCAAAGCCCCGAACCCGCCTCTCTGAACGCCTTCACGTCCCGGGTGCTGGCCATCGACATGGCCTTTTTCCGCCTGCTCGGATCCTGGTCCCTGCCCAGAGCCGTTTCCCTGCCGCTCATCCTGTTGGTCCGGGTCGGGGATGGTTGGATGTGGGGCCTTATCGCCGCCTACCTGTGGTGGGCCATGCCCTTCGCGGAGTTGGAGATGACCATCCTCCATTGCATCCTCTCCATCGCGATCAGCCTGGTCTTCTACTTCCCCATCAAATTCTCGCTCAAGCGGCTGCGTCCCTTCGATAGCGGATTGGACGTGACACCGCTCGTCCCTCCCCTGGACAAATACAGTTTCCCCTCCGGCCATACCATGAACAATCTGACCGTGGCTCTGACCTTGTCCCTGCACATGCCCGGACTCCGCGTGCCGGCCGTGATCGTTCCCCTCGTCATGGGAGTATTGCGGGTGCTTTTCGGCGTCCACTATCTGAGCGATATCGTGGGCGGTTCGATTCTGGGCGCGGTGGCGTTTTTCATTTCCAAGGCCATTTTCCCCGCCGTCGACCTCTGATCAGGGGTTGCGGGGTTCGAAAAAGCCCCGGACCATCCGCTTTGCGGCTTTTCCCGGACCTTCCCGGATGCTAGAATATCCTCCGGCGGCGGACCGCATGCGATGGCTTTCCCCAGGTCAAGAAAGTATCTTAACCTGGATTTGTATTTCCCGCGCATGTCCAGCTTGAGACCGCAGAAAGACACGAGATTGCGCCTTTCGGCCTTGTTCTCCATCGTCGCTTTCCTCGCCCTGGCCCTGGGGGCGGATGCGGCCGATCGGGCGGCCCCGGCGACCTCGGCCCCAACGGCGAACCTGCCCGTACCCGCCCCGGTTACCCCACGGCCCAAACCCGATCCGGGAAAGCCAGTTGCAACCGCCGATTCCGCGACCGTGAAGAAGGAAGCGAAGACCCAGCCCGATTCGGCAAAAACCGCCCCGAAGACCGCATCCGATTCGGCCAAGGTCCAATCCGATTCCGCAAAGGCCGCCGATGCGACGCGGGCGGCCACGGACTCCATCGCCCTGGCCGCGGGCATCACTCCGGCCCAGGACTCGGCGCAATACAAGAAGCTCTACGAATACATCGCGTACCCGATGCTGCAACTGGCGACCTTTCCCGTGGAACTGATCCTGGTGCCCGCGGTCAAGCTCGCCATCTTTCCATCCAAAGCGCCCCTGCACTACATGATCAACGAGAACGTCGTCGACCGCACCCTCAAGCTGATCAGCTACGGGCCGGACGATCAGGTGATGATCTACCCCACCCTGAACATCGCCCCGGGCACCGGATCCTATACCGGGCTCACCTTCCGGCACCAGGCCATCTTCGGGCGGCCCACGGAGCGCCTGGTCGCGCAGGGTAACCTGTATGTCAACGGCGATTGGAAGTTCCGCAGCTACCTCAACGCCTCGAACATCGCGGGCACGGGATTCAATTCCAAACTGTCCATGTCCATGGTCCGGGTCAAGAACACCTCCACCATCCAGCCAGGCACCACCTCCTACTGGTTCTACTCCGACTCCTCCATCTACTACGCCATCAACCTGGGGCATCTCGTCTTCGAAAAGTTCTCCCTCAAGGGAACGTTCGTCTACCGGGACAACCAATTCGGGAACGCGCCTCCCCAGACGGATACCCTGTCCAGCGAATTCTTCCGCGACCCGGCGGGCAATCTCAGCCCCCTCTCGCGCGGCCTCAACGATTCCTGGCAGGACCGCATCCTGGCCGCCGGCGTATCCCGGGACACCCGCAACAACCAGAACATCCCCTTGGCGGGCAGCGATTTCAGCGCCACCTACCATTACCATCTCACCACCGCCCATCACGATTTCCACGGCTGGGAATCCTCCCTCACCAACTACTTCAAACTGGGCAAGGAGAAGTACGAAGTGTACGTGCCGCCCGGGAAGAAGTCCGGCGCCTCGGGCGTGCAGAAGGTGCTGGAGCGGATGGATATCGACAATCTCAAGAAGGAGCTCTTCAACCGCAAGGTGCTCGTCACCCATCTGTACGCGGCCCAGACCTTCGAACTGCCGGGCAACCGCATGCCCGTGTACGGCCTGCAGACCCTGGGAAACGATACGCCCATGCGCGGCTACCGGGGCAGCCGCTTCCGCGACTACACGGTGTTTTCCGCGGGCGCGGAATACCGCTTCCCCATCATGCGCCTTGTCGACGGCGTCATGTTCGACGAGTACGGCGTGTACGGCCGATCCTGGGACACTATCGACGTGCTGGAGAACCTGAAGAACTCCTGGGGCTTCGGCATCCGCGTGCGCCGCCCGGACATCTACCTGTTCCGCCTCCAGCTGGGCTTCCACGGCGCCCAGGGCATCCAGGTGAACATGTCCGTGGACGAACCTTACTAGCTTTCCCTCCGGACCATGCCGGAATCCCAAGACAACATCCGCCGCGACATCAACCGCGGCGCCGCCATCTCCTTCGCCGGCAATTTCTTCAAGCTGGCCGAGTTCCTGCTGACCCTGCTGGCCGCGCGCCTGTACGGCGTCTCCGTATGGGGCTCCTACATCTTCCTCAACACCCTGTTCCTGCCGGTGCTTCGCCTATCCTGCGCCGGCCTGGACAAGGGCATCATCTGGTACGTCTCCAAGCACCGGGAATCGCGCCTGCCGGACGGGTTCTTCCAATGGGTGCGCAACCGCATGCTGATGATCGCGGCCGTCCTTTTGACCGGCTTCGGCGTGTACCAGTTCTTCTGGGGCCGCGTCGCCTCCGCGCACGGCACCCTGCTCGATCCCGTCGCCTTGATCCTCATGGCCGCGGCCATCCCGTTCATCATGCTCACCAATCTCAACCTGGGCGTGTCGATGGCGTTCAAGAAGATGGAGCACGAGGTGCTGATACGCGGCATCCTCTATCCCATCTTCTATCTCGGCTTCCCTTGCGCCCTGGCCTTCCTCTCGCGCGAGACCCGCATGCTGGCCCTGTTCTTCCTGATCGGCAGCGCCGCGGGATTCGCCGCGAGCCAATGGCTGGCCGCGCCCCTCAAGAACGCCCTGGACGGCAAGCCCGTCACCGAACACACGGACAAGGCTCTCGCGACCCTGTGGTACTACTCCTGGCCCATGGGCCTGCGGGACGTGCTGCTCTCCATCCAGCAGCGCGTGGACATCTGGTGCCTGGCGTTGTTCCTGCCGCCCAAGGCCATCGGCATCTACGGCCTTTCCCTGTCCATCGCCAACTCCATCAAGACCATCCGCCAGGCCTTCGACAACATCCTGTTGGCCGTGATCGCCCAGCTCAAACGCGGCATCGACAGCGTCAACATCCGGGACGCCTACCTGCACGCGGGTCAGACCACCTTGGCGCTGCAGATCCCGATCTTCGCCTTCCTGGCCTTTTTCGCGCGCCCGCTGCTCGGCCTCTCCGGTGCCGAATACGCCCAGGGTGAAACGGCCTTGCTGATCTTCGCCTTCACCCTCATCATCATCGGCTACCTGGGGCTTTCCGGCGTGGTGGTCTTAGGCCTGGGCAAAAGCCGCTGGGCCATGTTCAACGATCTCCTCTGCCTGGCCCTGGCGCTCTTGTTCACGCCCATCCTGGTCCCGCGCTACGGCATCGCCGGCGCGGCCCTGGGCACCTCCCTGTCCATCCTGCTCACCAACCTGGTCTGGTTCTACGAGACCATCTACCTCATCAAGCTCGTGCCCCTGCGCGCCGCCGTTTTCATCAATTTCCTGATGGGCGTGGGCCTCACCGCCCTGGCCTGGCTTGGCTGGAAGCATTTCGGAAGCGATACCCTGGTCTCGCGGGGCGTGTGGTTCACGGCCTATGCGGTCCCTTACGCGGCCGTGCTGTGGGTCATGTTCGGCCGGGCCTGGCTGGCCCGAAGGCGCCTGGCTGGCCCGAAGGCGCCTGGCCGCTTCCGCCGCCGCAATTCCAGCGGGTTCCTGACCCTTTTGCTACCTTAGGCCCATGCTCGGACGCGTACTCCATCATCTCAAGAATATCCGCGACGTCTCCATCGAGGACTATCTGGTCAGGCACTTGCAGGACAATCCCCGCTACCGGGATCCCCTGCGCTTAAACGGCGCCGAGTTCCAGACCTTTTCCCAGCACGGGGAAGACGGAATCATCGAGGAGATCTTCAACCGCATCGGCACCACCAACAAGCACTTCGTGGAATTCGGCTGCGGCAACGGCCTTGAGAACAACAGCATCCTGCTGCTGATCAAGGGCTGGCAGGGCCTGTGGATGGACGGAAGCAAGGAGAACGCCGAGATCATCAAGGTCAAGCAGGCGCAGTCCCTGGAGTCCGGCCGCCTGAAGTACCTGCGCACCTTCATCAACGCCGAGAACATCGAAGACCTGTTCAAGGACGGCGGCGTGCCCGAGGAACCGGATTTCCTCTCCATCGATCTGGACGGCAACGATTACTGGATCTGGAAGAACATCCGCAAGTACCGCCCGCGCGCGGTGTGCATGGAGTTCAACGGCATCTTCCGCCCGCCCACCCGCTGGGTGATGAAATACAATCCCAACCACATCTGGAACGGATCGGTCTACTACAACTCCAGCCTCAAGTCCCTGGAACTGCTGGGAACCTCCAAAGGCTACAAGCTGGTGGGCTGCGACTTCACCGGCGTGAACGCCTTCTTCGTGCGCGACGATCTGGTGGGGAACAAGTTCCTGGCCCCCTACACGGCCGAGAACCACTACGAGAAGAACAAGGCCTTCCTGACCAAGGGCCACCGGCACACGCCGGACTTCGGCGCCTTCACCCTCGACGAAGGCATCGATAAGCCCGCCTAAGGCGCTGTCGACGTTCGGTCATGGTTCCGGACCGATCGCCGGACCGTCCGCCGTTCCGCCATTCACTCCGTCATTCCGCAGGCTGGTCGCTAGACCGGCCTTTTTACTTTCAGGACCACGGTGCCGCCCAGAAAATCGTGCAGGGCCCGCTTCCGCTCGTTGAACAGCATCGAGACGTATTCGCTCAGGAGCCAAATCATGGAGAACGCGAATTCGAAATGGAACAGGGGATTGGCCTTGTACATCAGGGAACTGATTTTGCCGTAAGGCAATCCGGATAAGTCCCGGCCCGCAAGATGCCGGGCGGAAATCACGAGACCGGCGGCGTACAGAACGTAGTAGACCAGATCGATGCTGGACCGACGGAAGCTGTTCCCCAGCGTCGCCGCGTCGCCATTGACCTGATGGACCCGGATCCGCATGACGTACTTGCCCAGGGTCTGGCCCCGCCAGGCGATCAGGAAAAGGACGTAGGGATAATCGAGCATGCCTACCGCACGGATGGCGAGCACGGAAGCCAGCGTCCAGTGTTTGATGGAATAATGCAGGATGATCGGCAGGCAGAACAGGGCGGTATCGATGCAACCGGCCGCGAACCGATCCAGGAAAGAGGCGTAGGACAGGGTCCCCGCGGAGGCGGTGATCAGGGTTTCCCGGCTCCGGTTCCATCTTTTGAAGGGTCCATAAATCAAAAAAAAGAATCCCGTTTCCAGCAAGGCGAGCACGACCAGGATTACCACAAGTCCGGCCCGGTTCACCAAACTCTTGAAGAGCATGATGAAGGGGACAAGCATAATCACTGCGTTGATTGCGAATAGGGGGCCGACGGCAACCAGCCTGGCCATATCGGCTTTGCTGAACACCGCGCGTTTCCCTACGTCATTCATAGAACGCCTCGAAGTACCGCGCGCAGGCCTTGCTCCACGACGAAGCCTCCGCATGGGCCTTGGCGCCTTCGCCCAACCGCCGCAACAATTCGCGATCGGACATCAGCAACAGCATCTTCTCCGCGATTGCCGCAGGATCTTCGGGGTCCACTAGAAAACCCGTCTCGCCGTCAAGCACGGCGTCGGGAACGCCGCCGCTATCGCCGCCCAGCGATGGGGTGCCGCACGCGCCCGCCTCCAGGAACACGATGCCGAAACCTTCCACGTCCGGCGGATCGATGGACGATCGGCTCGGCAGCACGAACAGATCGGCCCCGGCATAACAGGCGCCCATGTCCGCGTCGGCGATGCGGCCCAGGAAGCGTACGTGCTTTTCCAGGCCCTTCTCCGCGACCAGGGCCTGCAGGCGCGGCAGGGCCGGCCCGGCCCCGCCGATGCAAAAAAGGAAATCGCGCCGCTTCCGCGCCACCAGGGCCAGGGCCTCGATGGCCTTGTCCACGCCCTTGCGCGGCACCAGGCGGGAGAGGGAAAAGATCACGAAGGCGTCCCGGGATCCGGGGCCGAACAGGGCTTCCCGATCTGGTAACCGGCGTGATACCCCATCCGGAAACAAACGCGTGCCGGGATTGACCACCCGCCGGCGATCCGCGGGCACGCCGAACGCGGCGGCCAGGGAGTCGGTGTAGCGGCTGATGCTGACCACGCGCCGGGCCCGGCGCAACGCCGCGCCGCGCAAGGCGCGCCACCACGTCGGGCCGCCGGGAAGCATTTCCAGGCCCATGCACAAGACGATGTAGGGCACGCCGGAAAGCGCGGAAGCGATGGCGCTGCCGGGAGCGGTGGTCACTTGCATGTTGAGGATGAGCCGGGGACGGTGGCGCAGAACCATCCAGGGAACGCAGAACGCCGCGGACAACAGGGAAGGCCAACGGCCCGATCCGGGGAAATGGTGATACGCCGCCAATCCCGCGGGCGGTTCGGCGCAGGCTTCCTGCCCGATATGCGCCACGACCATGGGTTCACCGGAGGTTATGCCATGGCGGACGAGTTCCGCCGCGAGGGTCTCGATGCCGCCGCGCGCGGGGGGGAAATTGCGGGTGACGAAAAGGATGGGGCGGGCTTTGGGCATGCGGATGGAAAGTTAGCAGCTTCGCTTCAAAACGTCCGCCTAAATGGAGCGGATTGTGCATCCGCACAGTCCGCAAGGAACATCCGCTCTGAAAAATGGTGGTACCGAATTATGGAGGGAAGTAGTACATCCCGAACTTCAAACTGTAGATACCTACACCTGCGATGTCGTTTCCGACGGGAGAATTATTGCATGGATCGGGGTAACCACTGTTTGGGTCCGTACTATAGCAGACGTTCCAATACGCATATGTCGACCACGCCTTGAATTTTTTCAGGAAAACCAATGAGTTCCCACTAGTAAAGGCCTCATTCCAGCTTCTGACCGCGGTCCAGCTATTTGAATTCGGGCTCCAGGTCACATTATAACGCAAGCTGGGGGTAACCCCGTTGGTAACCGGTGTGGCGGCATTCCATCCATACAGTTTTCCGTTCCACAATGCGGACCCCGTAAATTGGCTATTTCCGACATAGGGCAACCAATTTCCATCGGCGTAGCCGTGGTGCTTAATATCACTCACCGACCAAGCCGAAGTTTTTTTCAAGACGCCGGAGGATTCCGGGATTCCCTTATAATCCCCCGTATTGAAGTCATAGGAAACCACCAACCTCTTCGCGAGATTGACCTGACCGCGCGCTATGAAAGACGCCTTCAAACCCGCCAGTGTTGCCGGATCCATATGACTCATCGGACCCTCACTCATCGAAACCACCTGCTTGGGGATCCCGATTTCCGATCCGGAAATGTCCGTGAACTTCAGTTGTTCATAAGGCAAGGAATCCGCTCCTGGAATCACCTGGGAGATCGGATTCGACTCGGTAGCTGCCTTTTCCGAACCATTATCCGGATTGGTGGCGGATTCGGGAGATTGATTGCATCCTACCGCAAGCATTCCCATGGCCAGCATGGCGATTCCAGTATACAAACCTGGTCGAGTGATTTTCATACGTCCTCCTATGGTCGGTGAATACGACCCATTGTCAGCGAACCAGTTTCAAAACCTTTTTGAACTGGAGTAGGGGTTAGACGTGATCAGGAGAGTGAGCGTGGACAGTATTCCAAAGAATCAAAAAGATTTTCGGAATGGAAGTGTCCGAATGCTCAATCAGGGAGCAAAGAGGCTGGCTCGGGAATCGGACGGGAATCAGAACTGGTGGCCGACCGCCACTCCCGGTTCCCAACCCCATGGGGAAGGCGCGGAACCGGCGGCCTTGAAGTCGTAGAGGTAGAGCGCTGGAGCGATCGTCGCCGAGAGCCAGAAGCGGTGCGGGAAATAGATCTCCCCTTCCAGCGGCAAGGTGAAGCGGGACAATCCCGCCGTCGATTCGCAATCGCTCCCGATGGTTTCGCCTTTGGCTTGCACCGGGGAGTTTCCGAAGCGCCCATCGGTCACCGTCTGGAAGACCCAATGGTAGGAGCCTTGGGCGCCCACCAGAACCTGTCCATGCACAGCCCGCCAGATCGGGGTCTCCAGGTCGTAACCCACGCCCGCCATACGGATCGAGTTCGCCAGCCTGGTCGGTCCGCCGTCCAGGTCGGTCCCGGTGATGGAGACTCCCAGGCTCTGCTTGGTCCAATACCCGCGGAACATGGGAGCGCGCTTGAGGGAGAGCTGCATGCCGTTGAAGTGCATGGAATGCCGACCAAAGCAGATTCAGTAAATGAAAGGGATTCCTGCGGAAGAAGTTAAAGGCAACCTAATCAGCAAGCCCTAATACTAAACCTCAAATGGTGGGGTACTTTGTTATGATTATGAATCTCATGGCACCAAGGCGCATGTCACCCCCCGCCGAAATATGCCCTCCGTTACAGCCATACAGATCGGCACCCGTATTATGTGCAGAAAACTTCATTTCATAGCAAATATCATAACCGGGCGTTCTTGTATTGGCCACAAAACCTTGCCAAGGCCATGTTTCGCTATACCCACTATTATTCCAGCTATACGTGCCCGTCCACCCGTAGGTGCCATTACTCTCCCCCCCATACCCCCAGTAAATATTCCAATATATACTTGGAGTAACTCCATTCACGACCTTTGTTGAGATATAAAAACCGTCAAGTAGTTGCCACCCACTTTTTGAATTTGGATCACCAAGCCATTCCCCGTTGCTAGCCTTAGTGGGTAGCCATTTGGTATAAGAATACCCTTGGTAAGTGAAGATTCCATCCCAAGCCGCAGTAGTAGCTGATTTTTCCAGACCTATAGACTTGGGGGAGAGAAGTAAGGTGTTCCCCTTGTAATCACCAGTTTTGAAGTCGTAGGACAATTCCAATTGAGAGGCCATCAGCTTCGTGCCACGTTCGATATAAGATCTTTTCAGGGCTGAAAGCATACCGGTATCTACGTGGGCCATGGGACCCCCTCCCATTAAATTCAGCGGCTTCGCGGTCTCAGCCTCTTGTGCGGATATGTCCGTATATTTCAAACTTTCGACGGGGACGGAGTTATCCATGGTGGGTTTGGCCGCGTTTCCATTTGCGGAAGTCGGGCTGGTGGTTTCCGTTGATTGGTTGCATCCCGTGGTGAAAAAAGACGCTGAAATAACCAATACTCCAAATGCGATTTTACCTGGTAAATGTTTCAATATTCCTCCTAGGGCAAGAACTAACTTGCCGGAACTGGTGTAAGTACTCTGGCTGAAATTCATCTTTGAAGCCGTTGTCGGTTTGAGATCCTTCGCCAATTGAATCAGGACAATTTTTTGAATCTTCCAAATACTTAGTGGCGTAAGAACAGGTTAATCGAAGGTGTGCTACTTTGTTATGATAGTGAATTTCATGGCAACAGCTGTCATCATATTCTGAAATATTGCCGTTCCGCCACAGGCCCATATATCGGACCAGGTACTCGATGTGGAAAACTTCATTTCATAGCAAATGCTATAACCGGCCGTTCTTGTATCGGCCTTAAAACCTCTCCACCAGTAACTGTTGGTTTGTCCCCATTGATTCCAGCTGTAGGTGGACGTCCAACCGTAACCCCCATTGTGCCCCCCCCAGTACATATTCCAATATATGCTTGGAGTAACTCCGTTTACGACCGTGGTTTGGATATTCCAACCCGAAAGTTCGTCCAAATTGTAGCTCCCATTTGGATTCCCAATCCATTCCCCGTTGCCAACCCAACCTTGCCATCCGCCATGATAATATCCTTGGTAACGAAAGATTCCATCCCAGGCCGCAGTAGAAGCTGCTTTTTCCAGACCTGAAGACTTTTGGGAGAGCAGTAAGGGGTCCCCCTTAAAATCTCCGCTTTTGAAGTCATAGGACAATTCCAATTGAGAGGCCATCAGCGGCGTGCCATGTTCGATATAAGATCTTTTTAGGGCTGAAAGCATACCTGTATCCGCGTGGGCCATGGGACCCCCTCCCATTAAATTCAGCGGCTTCGCGGTCTCCGCCTCTTGTGCGGATATGTCCGTATATTTCAAGTTTTCGAGGCCGGAGTTCTCCGTGGTCGGTTTGCCCGCATTTTCATCGATGGAATCGGGATTGGTAGCCTGGGACCCTGAAATGCATCCGGTCGCCAGTAGAGACGCGGACACCGCCAGTAGTCCGACAATGAGTGTTTGTCGATATTTTTTCATGACTTCTCCTTCGGCAAGATTGAACCTGCCGGTTGTTTACCCCTCCAGAAACAAATCGGAACGGTTGTTTACTTAGACTCCACGAGGTTGGGTTTCGTGGACAACTTTCATTCGTATATCCGCGGAACCCCGGATATCGAAGACGCCGCCTCAAGCACCGGGGGGCATTTCGAGCCAGGGAACCGGGAAGTGGCGCGCGGACAGCGGGAAGCGATTCCACTCGTTAAGTGCCCGCTTTTCTTATGATTGTGATTTTCATGGCAACAGCACTCATTCCGGTGATCGGTTGGATGGAGTTTAGGTTACAGCCCGTTCTACGGGCCGTCCCATTAGAGCCCGCAAAATCCATTGCGTAGCAAATATTGTATTCGGAGTAACTCGAATAGGCCGAAAAACCTTGCCATAGGAATTGGGTTGATAACCCTTGGCTATTCCAGCCATACCAGGACGACCACCCGTAATCCTTCCAATACATTTTCCAGTAGAGGCTCGGGGTTGTGCCATTAACAACGGTTGTCGAAATGTGCCAGCCTTGAAGCAAGGGGCTAAGTCCATATCCTGCGCCGGGAGAGCCGATCCATTTGTCATTGCCGACAGGAAAAGTCCAGCTACTCTCATGGGACGTAGGGTTGTAAAGCCAACCCTGGTAACCGAAATTATAATCCCAGACAGGGGCGGAAGCCGATTTTTCCAAACCCGTCGATTTGGGGGAAAGAAGCTTGGGATCCCCTTTGAATTGGCCGGTCGTGAAATCATAGGACAATTCCAATTGGGAAGCCAATAGCGGCGTCCCCTGTTCTAGGTACGATTTTTTCAGGGCGGTAAGCATAGCGGTATCCGCATGGGCCATGGGACCGACCCCCACCAGGGTCAATGGTTTCGCCAGTTTCGCTTCTTCTGACGATATGTCCGTATATTGCGGGCTTTCCGTGACGGGTTTGACTGTATTTCCATCCGTGGAGTTGGGATCGGTAACCTGGGGTTCGGAATTGCATCCGATCGTCAGTAGAGACGCCGAAAACGCCAATGCGCCGAATAAGGGTGTGCGCCGGGAATGCTTCATGATTTCTCCTTCGGCAAGATTAAGCTTGCCCATTGTTTAGCCCACCAGAACCGAATTCGAACGGGTACCTCCTTGGACTCATTGAACGTCAGTTTCGTGGACACCATTCTTTCGCATATCCTTGCAAATCGTTCTCGTCGGCTATTCCAGGAAGCGACAGGAATTCCGGAATGACAGTGTCCAGAAGCGCAATCATCGCATGATGGAGGCTCAGGAAACGGATGAGGAGATTAGAACTGGTGGCCGACCGCCACGCCTGGTTCCCAACCCCAAGGGGAAGGAGCGGAACCAGCGGTCTTGAAGTCGTAGAGATAAAGGGCCGGAGCGATGGTCGCCGAGAGCCAGAAGCGGTGCGGGAAATAGATCTCCCCTTCCAGCGGCAAGGTGAAGCGGGACAATCCCGCCGTCGATTCGCGATCGGTCCCGATGGTTTCGCCGTTGGCCTGTACCGGGGAGTTCCCGAAGCGCGCGTCCGTCACCGTCTGGAAGACCCAATGGTAGGAGGCCTGGGCGCCCACCAGGACCTGACCGTGCACGGCCCGCCAGAGCGGGGTCTCCAGGGAGTAACCCACGCCAGCCATGCGGATCGAGTTCGCCAACCCGGTAGGCCCGCCGTCCAGGTCCGTGCCCGTGAAGGAGATCCCCAAACTCTGCTTGGTCCAATAGCCGCGGAACACGTATTCGGCCTGGGACAGGTTGAGGGTGCGGAACATGGGCGCGCGCTTGACGGAGAGCTGCATGCCGTTGAAGTGCATGTCCAGGATATGCCCGCCCTTGTCGTACAGCATGGACTTGGCCTTGCGGCGGAACGCCTCCGGGCGCACCAGGGCCGTGGTCTGCCAAGTCAGATCCACTTCCGCAACGCGGCTCTCGTGGTTCTCGCGGTAGGCCAGGATGTATTTGTTGGAGGGCAGCACGAAGCTGAGGCTGTCCTGGCCGGTGAGCCACACCTTGGAAGCCAGGGTCATGGAGTTGCCGTCGTAGATTTCCATCGGCCCGGCCGGCATGCGCTGCAAGAGCAGGCGGGATTGGCGCTGGCCGATGCGGGCGACGATCGGATCGGATTCGCCCGTCATGTCGAAATCGAATTCGGGATTCTGCTGCGAGGTCTGCCCCATGATCTCCTCGCGCTTGGTGGATACGCGCGCGTAGTCGAAGGCCTCCATCAGGCGGATGGACTTATCCCCGTCGTAATCGGCCAGGCCGCGCAGGCCGTTGAGGAAATGGTGGGTGAAGACCGCGCCGTGGTAGTCCTCGCTCTCCTGGGCCATTTCCCCGCGGGAGCTGGAGCTGATGACCACGGTGCCGCGGCTTTCCAGGCGATCCATCTGCACCAGGTTGGGACCTTCCACCAGATGCCCGCCCTTGCTGCGGAGGAAATCACCGGACTCGCACGCGTCCAGGATCAGGATCTTCAGATTGCTTTCCAGGGATTCCATGAAAGAAGTGAGATCGCCTTTGGGCCAGGACTTGCCGCCCACGTGCAGGCCTTCCGCTCCGCCGTGGCCGGAGAAATAGACCATCACCAGGGATTCCGTTCCGGACTTGCGCAGCTCGCGCACGCGGCCCTTCACTTCCTCCAGGGTCGCCTTGATCTTGTCGAGGGAGGGATTCGCCAACAGATACAAGCGGTCTTCATCGAAGGTGCCGGCCTGGCGGAACGCTTCCGCCATCTCGCGGGCATCCCGGGACGCGTAATGCAGCGGGCGCTCATCCTCCAGGCCCTGATCCACGCCCATGAAGACGCCGATGCGCTGCACGTCCGCGCGGCACAGCGCGCAGCCGATCAGCAGCCACCGTAACATCCAGGTCACGGCTGGCGCACCATGCGGAAGGCCGCCACGCGCAGGCCCTCCGCTTCCGCCGGCGCTTTTTCATCGCCTTTTCCCGCGGCTTTTCCGGCGGCCTGCGCCGCGACCAGGGCGGCTACTGCGCTTTTGGCCTGGGCGGCCGTGAAGGGTATGGGGGACCAGACCACCCATACGGTCTGGCGCTTCCACTCGCCGTCCAGCACGATGCTTTCTTTCATGCGGCGCCACCCCATGGCCGGGGCCAACCCTACCGCCGCGGCCGCTCCGGCCATGGGAAGGGGTTCTCCGCCTTCCTCGCGATACCAGACCTGCGCCGTGACGGCGCTCGGGCTGCGGTAGGCGATGGCCAGGGTGTCGCCGTTGCGCGCGCTGACGAGCTGGCCGGTGTCGAACTCCGCGCCGCCGATCGCCAACCGGAAGCCGGCCTCGCCGGATCCTTTGATCGAATGGATCCCGTCCCCGGAGGATTCCACGAGCGTGGGATGGGACTCCTGAACGCGCCAGGTCCATAGACCGATACCCAAGACCAGTACCATGGCGAAGGCCAGGCCGGGTCCGCGGGTACCGCCGCGCGACAAGAGGAAGTCCATCACCCGCTCCCACGCCGTTGAAGGCGGGGAATCCCCGGATCGGGCTGCGCTTGCCTCTGAGCGGGCTCCCGCCAGCCTTCGTTTCGCTCCGGCCCGGATGTCCGCCAAGCTCAGGTTTGAACGTAGCGAGGTATAGCGCTCCAGATACGCCTGCGCCTCCGGCGACCGGGACACCCGGGTGCGCAATGCGGACGCTTCCGCCTCCGGCAATTCGCCGCGCATCAATTGATCGAGCTTCCAGAGGGAGATGCGTTCTTCACCCTCTCCCATGCCGTTATCGATACCTTCATCCCTGTTCACGATCGGCCTCCCCGCGCAACCGCCCGGATCCAAACGCCGCCCCCCGGCACCCAGGCAATCCCCTTGGACGGATGCGGGGCCCCGATCCTGGACATCCCGCTCATGCGGCCACCCGCACGGCGCTTTGGCCTTGATCCGCATGGAATTTCTTCAGGAATCGGCTGACGATTTTGGCCACGGCCTCCTTGGACACGCCGGCCACCTCTCCGGCTTCCCGGTAGGAAAGGCCTTCGGCCAGGGTCAGGAACAGGATCTGGCGCAGGCTGGGCCGTAGGTAGCCCAGGATGCGATCGAGATCCAGCTTGGCCAGGATCCGATCCCCGTGAGGCCCAAGGTTCCGCAACACCAGGGAATCCAGATAGTCGGCATACAGGCGGTTCTGGATCTTGCGCTTGCGGAGATGATCCAGGCAGCAATTGGTGGTCACGCGGTAGATCCATGTGGAGACTTGGGAATCCCCGCGGAAGCGCGCGAGGTTCTTATCGATGCGCAGGAAGGTTTCCTGGGTCAGATCCTCGGCCTCTTCGCGATCCCGGGTATAGCGGGAACAGATGCGGAAGATCATGTCCAGGTGCGATCGGTAGAGCTCCTCAAGGGTGGGCATGGGGCCCCCGGGAAATCAGTAGCTGATAGGAATCCAAGGCGATCGCGGGAGCCGGATCGGCGGTGCGCACGCGCTCGAGCTTTATATAATAGGGGTCCGCGGGCACGGGCCAGGCCTTGAGAACGACGCGCGCGGAATCGCCCGAGAACGTGACCCAGAAATCGTCGCACAGCACGCGGTCGGAATGCGCCGGATCCGATCCGCCCCGCAGGCGGAAGCGCGCCCGCGCCGCACCCGCGCGCATGTCGCGCCGCAAGAGCATGTCCAGCCCGGCGCCCGCGCCCTTGATGCCATCGGCCTTGAAAAGCAGGCTTCCCCCGTTGGCGAGGCTGATGGGATCGCCCGGCAGCCCCTGGTCGAAGGACGTCACCCAGCCGTTACCTGCGCCCACGAAGCGGGCGTCGGCCGATCCCGGGTAATGGCCCTTCCCGTCGGTCCCGACGTACAGGTCGCGGAAGGAGCCTTCGGAGGCGGAAGCGCCGGAATCCGGTTCCGCGGAAAAACCGGGGAACAGGGCCGCCTGGATGCGCGCCGGGTAATCCAGGGAGGGGGCCGTCACCGCGCTGTCCCCGAGCATGGCTTCCAGGTCCGTGACCGCGCCCTGATCATTGCGGCGGAAGGTGATCCGGCGATCCGACCAGGGGCTGAAGAACACGCTTTCCGAAGCGGCATGGAACCAGTGGGGCATCAGACCGGGCACCTTCACCAGCAGGCTGTCGCCCTCCCCGCCCGCCGTGACCACCAGGGTGTCCCCGCCGAAATCGTACCGCCCCGCCAGGGGCTTCAGCGCCGCCGCGGCCACGGACACGCGCGTACGCGCCGCCAGCGCCTGCATTTTCTCCGCGATGGCTTCCGGAACCGCCTGGGAGGAATCGAATACCGCCACGTAGCGCTTGTCGCCCGCGTAGAGGAGCAGCTTTTCGGTATGCTCGGGCGTGCCCACGATCTGGATCTGCAGATCGGACGCGGGGGTGAAATAATCCAGGGAATCGGCGGCCAGCAGGCGGAACTGCCCTTGGTCGGGGATGGACACCCACAGGTTACCCTGTTCCACCGACATGCAGAAGGGATGGAAGGGCTGGAAGGTGTACGCCCCCGCCAGCTTCCGCAGCCGCGAGGGAGAGGCCGGCGCCTCATGCGGATCGGCCACCGGCTTGACCAAGGGGACGTCGGGAGGATTGAAGAAGTCCTCGGTCGTGCCCAGATCGATGAAGGCGGAATCCGCGGCGTCCAGGACTTGGCAATCGTAATTGCCTCCGCAGGAAACCAGGTTGTAGCCCAGGTGGAGCTTCTCCTTGCCCGTGACGCTGAAAGAGCTGCCGCGTTCCGCCTCCAGCAGTTCGTTCAAAGCCGCGCGATCCTTGAAGTACAGGAGCACATGCTGGCGCGAGCGGCCCGCCACCCAATCCGGGCAGTCCTCTTTGCGGTTGTCATAGGGATAGTCGGTCCATTTCCCATCCACCGCGGCGCTCCGCATAAAGGTGTAGCCCAATCCGAATAAGGCGGAACTCAAGGTCGCGGCCTGTACCCGCTTTTCGAACTCTTCCTCCATGCCCGGCTTGGGGAAGAGCTTGCGTTCATAGGGAAAGTCATAGGCCGCGGCGAAACCTTCGGCCGGTTTCGGGATGTTGTAATAATCGTTGGCGCGTTTGCGCAGGGCGAAAAAGTATTCCCAGCGGCTGGCATGGTTCAGGATGCGGAAGCGGTTGTAGAGGACGGTGATCCAGGGCTCGCTGAAACCCGGCAACCCTTTTTCCGTGCCGGCCCAGATGGTGTCCAGCTTGTCCCCGACCTTGCGCATGGTGGTCCCGTACTTCCCCACGTAATAGGTTTCCACCACCGGCACGCGCTTCGCCTTCACCTCGGAGACTTCGAGGAGGCGGTCCACCGACGCCAGGAAATCGGCGTACATGGTGTCCACGCTCAGGTTCATGGCCAAAAGGCTGGGATGCAGCAGGCAATCCATCTTGCCGTTCCCGTTGCCGTCCTGGTAGAGCCAGAAACTCGCAATGGCCAGATCGGGGGCGTCCAGGATTTCCTTACCTGGCGGATTCTTCAAGGTGAGAGTAAAATCATATGGTGGATTCGCGTTCCGAACCAAGGTACTGGTGGCATCGAAAGTGTATTCTTTTGGACCGATGAACTGCCACACCAAGGCAACCTTTGGTTTAGTCAATTCCGGAAACCGGGGCAGGAACGCGGGCTCCACAATCTTGACGTCCGTTTCCGCGCGGCCCTGGAATGAACCGAGGATTGGAACATTGTTGCCATTAGCGGGATCGATGATCCGTCCCGCAGGCAAACAACCGGAAAAGCAACCGGTGAGCAGGGACAACAATCCGATTGCCCATTGTCGAACCGGCGCCGATTTCATCCTTTTGCGGAAGCTGGAACCGAAATTTATACTCATGCGGATAATCAGAGGTAGGGTGGAACCCATATCTAACCATTGAAGGACTTTCCTTCAACCGGGAACGGCCCATTCCGATCCTCATAAACCCCTAATATCAAAAGACTTATGGGCTGATTTCAGGCCTTGGGATTTGGCGGTAACTTTCCGTGTGCCCGTTGCGGATCGGGATCACGTGCTCCGCATTGAACGTTCCAAGCCCCACGGGCATTTCGATGCGCTCCTCACCTTCATTCGCCACATCGGCCTTGAGAAAAGGATCGGCTTCACGCCAGGTAAGGAACGGGACTTGGTTATTGCCATGTTGGTGGAGCGCTTGATCCACTCTTCCTCCAAACTGGCGACTACACGGCCTTGGAACAGCTCCACTCTGGCGGAAGAGATGGGCATTGAGGGTTGCGACGAGAATGATTTATATGCAGCCCGGACTGTCCGCTCGATAGGCAGGAGCGCATCGGTCTTGCCCAGGTGACCCTGGTCGGCGATCGAGGCGGGGTGACCCAGGCCCGCATCGGCGCGTTGGACGCCCCTCCCGGCATCGGTTTTCTTTCGGCGTTACGCTCCACATCGATACGGGCCTTGGTCGAGAACGGCGAAGGGGTCGCGCTCGGGTGGACCCCAGAACTTCGGTTCAAGGCAACTTCACGGCCGCGCAGCGGCGCAGGTAAAAGCAGCCGGCGTCCCCTTCGCCGGCCCTGTTCGCGGCCCGCGCGCGCGCCGCGAAGGCGCGGATCTGCGCCGGCGTGAATGACGATGAACGTGGATTCTCGTTGTAGGATTGGGCGCTCCGGTGCGGGATGTCCTTTCGGTACTGCTCGCTGGCCCAGAACTGGGACGCCTTGGAATCGAAAATCACCTTGTCCACGGAGAAGCCCGCGCGCTCGGCCAACAGGCCGAGGCTCTTGCGGCTGTGCAGGAAGAAATGCCTGGGGGCGTCGATTTGGAACCAGTCCACGCCGTATTCTCGCCACGCCGCGGAGGACACCACGGGAATGCGGATCAGCAAGGTCCCGCCCGGGCTGAGCAGCCCCAACGCGGCCTCCAGCACCGCCTGCGGCCTCAGCATGTGCTCGAAGGAGTGGTGCATCATGATCAAGTCGTACTTGCCGTCGATATCGGACAACTCGCCTTTGCGGATGCGGATGCCATTGGGATAAACCAGATCCCCGGCGATGAACGGGTCCACGCCCGTCAATCTGCGGAAGCCGTCCAGGCGCAGCTCATGGAGCAGGCCCCCGCGTCCGCAGCCCACGTCCAGGATTTCCGAATCGAAGCCGATGCCGGAGGCACGGAACCATTCGAACACCTCTTGACGCTTGGTGCTCCCGTAATTGACGAGGCCCAGGCGCAAGAGCGCGTCCATGCGCCGCATGGAATCCCGGAAGCCGCCCTTGGGCGCGGCCAGGGGCGCCTGCATGGAGTAATAGTTGGCGGGATAGTACTGCGCCATGTCGGCGGGGATGTCCCGGATCTGCAGGCACTCGCAGACCGCGCATTGGAAATAGGCGAACCCCTGGCGCAGGCCGAACATCATTTCCCGCACCGAATAGTCCCGGTTGCCCGCCGCGTTTCCGCAGATCCGGCAGGCGTTCAGGGTCGTGGTACCGGGAGCAGTCGGACCAGGCGCGGTATCCGTCGAAGGAGTAGTAGAGGGAGTCGTCATAGGTATGCACCTGGCGCAGATCAAGATAGTAGGGATCGGAGGGAATGGGGATGGGTCCACTTGCAGGTGTTTTTTTCCCATCCGATAATTCTCCCACAAAAAGGGCGGTTCCGATGCCGTTCTTGGTCAATTCCAAGGTCCACGGCACGCCGTTCTCCGAGTCCTTCAAATTGCAAGTCAGGCTGGTGTGCTGCTCAAGCGGTGTTGTAAGTTTGCCGCCCAGAAGATTACCTTTCAAGGCCTTCTGCGAGGCTTTTGCCCCGCAATCGCACTTCCATTTTGGACCCTGCTCCTTATCCTTGCAGTATCGCGAACAAATCCTGAAAATCAGATTCAGATGGCGATGATAAATCATTTCCAGGGAGGGCTGAATCGTTGGAACCTTCAGGATGGGTTGAGATGTCAAAAGCGGGATCCTAGAGCGCCGATGTGTACCAGGTGTCGAACATGGAAATAAGCCCGCCGGGCCGAAGCAATATCTAACCTATGACGCTTGCCGCTGCAATCCTTGATACCCTTCAGACCCGATCTGAAACTCCTCAAAAACGACCAGACTTTATACCGCGATCTTACTTGCCTGAACTTGATTCTCCCGCGGGCCGAGCCCTATACTTTTTGAAGAGCCTGCAACAATCGAAAGCGGAGTACCCTCGTGCGTAAACTCCTGGTCTGTTTGGGAATTTTGGGTTTAGCCCCTGGAGCCACCCATGCCTTTGCCACCGTACCTGACAACCCCATCGCCTTTAGCAACTGCACCGCCAAGGTAAAAGTCGATGCCGCGCATCTTCGGTCAGGC